>Ga0334882_1000521_pt1 | contig 59176 bp, 47 predicted proteins | sample GraSluR1_MG_5_FD_207226 | JGI IMG/M metagenome (GOLD analysis project Ga0334882, IMG submission 207226) | Sludge microbial communities from methane-producing bioreactor in Wageningen University, Netherlands - Granular Sludge_15_04-R1 | ecosystem: Engineered > Bioreactor > Anaerobic >... | reverse complement strand
TGAGCGTTTGCAGCACTTCGGTGTACACTTTCACGCGATCATTCATGGTAGCCTCCCCTTTTTGATCCCAAGTAAGGGGGATTTTACCATGTGCCGTGTTTTTAATCTAGATGTACGGTAGAAAATTACGTTTTACGTTTGATGTCCGCCTGTTTCACCAATGTCCCATAAACTTCTTCCACTGCTCGCGCGAGCTGCGCCCATCCGAACCGCGCGCGCACATCGGCGGCGGCGCGCGCGCTCATTGCCGCCCGGCGATCTGCATCGCCCAGCAGCGAGAGCAGCGCCCACACCAGCCCCGGCTCGTCATGCGGCGGCATTACCAGCCCCGTTTCGCCGGAAACAATCATATCGCTGATCTGGCCCACTGCTTCGCCCACCACCGGCACACCTGCTGCCAGCAGGTCGAGCAATTTTACCGGGCATTTGGTGCGGTTGACCAGAGTATCGTTGAAGGGATAGAGCGCCACATCCACCTGCGCGAAGTGGTCGGGCAGCGTTTCGGGAGCGACCCACCCGGCGTAGACCAGATCGGCCTCCGCGTCCGGCTCGCGCGCGATGCGCCATCCGGCATCCCGCGCCAATGCCATCAGTTCGAGCTCCTCGCCAGCAAAGCCCTGGCCCACCACCCACACCCGCGCCTCCGGGAGTGCGTCGCGCACCTGCCACAATACCCCCCACAGCCGCTCCAGATCGAACTCGAAGAAGCGCGTGTAGAGTAGCAGGGTGGGGCGGCGATGCGGGGCCGGCTTCACCGGCAATCCGGCCCAAGCCACGCCATTGGGCAGATAGACTACCCGGCGCGGCGGTACACCCAGACTCCACACCAGCGTCTCCAGCGCCCTGCTGGCGACCGTTACGGCACTCGCGTGGGTCAAGCCCCAGCGCTCCTGCCAGGTAAAAAAACGCTTGAGCAACGGCGGATAGGGGGATAGATCGTTCCAGCCGCCCGGCCCTTCCCAATCATCCGTATCCACCACTATCGGCAGTCGCCGCCGGAGCGCGCGCAGCAGCCAGTGCGTGAGTCCCGCATACGCCTTCGGCTTGAAGACATGGACGATGTCCGGTTGTAACGCGAGTGTCCGGCGCGTGAGGGCCATCGTCAACCACAGGTGGAACCAGCCGGGGATGCCGCGTGGCAGCGACATATTTTCCACATACACGCCGTCGGATTCCCACACCTTCCCGGCGTCTTCGGGATTCTGCCAGGGCGGCAGTAACAGCGTGACCGTGTGTCCCCGTGCCGCCAATGCCCGCGCCAACGGCAAGGCGCGGACGCTCATTGTGCCGCGCGGGCGCATTCCAAATGGTCCAACAAATACTACGTGCATATTACTCATCCACCCGTCTGTTCGCTTTTTCGCCTTCCCGCTTTTTCTCTCTGTCGCTCTCTCGTTTCACCGGCGCAAAGGTGAAGCGATGCAGCCTGCAAGGGCCAATCTCAGCCAATGCCGTCGCGTGCTGTTGCGTGCCGTAGCCCTTGTGCTGCGCCAGCCCGTAGCCGGGGAACTCCACCTCGGCGACGGTTGTTATCCAGCGGTCGCGGCTCACTTTGGCGATGATGCCCGCAGCGGCTACCGAGAGCGAGCGTGCGTCGGCGTAGGGAAAGGCCGTTTGCGGTAGCGCGATCTCTGGCAGGCGCAGCGCATCAATGATGAGCGCCTGTGGCGCAGGCGTGAGCGATTCAAGCGCGCGCCGCATCGCCAGGCGCGTCGCTGGAACAATACCCAGCGCATCAATCTCCGCCGCCTCAGCGCGCCCTACGCCCACCGCCAATGCTACTTCGTGGATAAGCGCCCATTGCGCCTCGCGCTGCCGGGCGGAGAGCTGTTTGGAGTCGCGCACACCGGACAGCGCCGCCGGTGGCACTGCAACGAGCGGTAAGATGACCGCTGCCGCAAAGACTGGCCCGGCCCAGCAACCGCGCCCGGCCTCATCCACCCCGGCAACGTGACGTAAGCCTCGCACCCAAAACTCGCTTTCGGCTTCCAGATCAGGTTGTATTCGCACTTGTTTGCCCATAATGCCTATTGTGCCACGCTTTCGCGCGATTGCAAAACGCCGTTTTTGACCATTGGATTTCACATCAATGTCATTAAGTTAAGACCTGGCAGGTTTTGCACAAATTGGGTGGGGCAGTATTTTGCCGGTGAATAACGACGTTTTGCAGGCTTAAGGCCTGGAAACCTGCCAGGTCTATGCCCTAAACTAATGACATTGCGCTGTACTCTTATGCGTTTCACGTTTGACAAACCCTCTACGTTAAATATAATTGCACCCATGCAAGTATACACAAGTGAGGAGTCTTGAATCTCATCATTCGTGGCCTCATGGAGGCCCTACGTCTCATTTTTTCCTTCGACCCAGCCCTGGCGGAAATCGTTAGCCTCTCGCTGTACGTCACTGGCGTAGCGCTGCTCTTCAGCGCCCTTATCGGTATCCCCCTGGGCGTGTTGCTCGGCTTGACCCGTTTCCCCGGTAGGCGATTGCTCATGGCCCTGGTCTATACCGGCATGGGCTTTCCGCCGGTGGTCATCGGCCTGTTCGTGTACCTGCTGCTCTCGCGCAGTGGGCCGCTGGGGCAACTGGATTGGAGCTGGCTGCCGCGTCTTTTTACCCCCTCCGCCATGATCCTCGCGCAAACCATCATCGCCTTTCCCGTCGTCGCCGGATTCACGATGGTGGCCGTGATGAGCATAGACCCCGCACTGCGCCAGCAAATCAGCGCGCTCGGCGCCACCCCCTGGCAGGCCGCCGCGACCATCCTCAGCGAGGCGCGCATGGGCCTGATCGTCTCGCTCATTGCCGGATTCGGCAGCATCATCTCGGAGGTCGGTGCAGTGATGCTCGTCGGTGGCAACATCGAACACCGCACGCGCGTCTTGACCACCGCCATCGTGCTGGAGACGCGCAAGGGCGCGTTCGATCTCGCCATTGCGCTCGGCATCATCCTACTGGGGCTAGCGTTCCTCGCCAACCTGGCGATGCTGCGCTTGCAAGGCAAAACGGTGGACGCATGACCGCGCCGCTTTACCATCTGGGAAACCTCACGCGCGTCTACGGCGTGCGCTGTGTGTTGGAAGTGGACGCGCTCGATATTTACCCCGGCGAGGTAGTAGCCATTGTTGGGCCGAGCGGCGCGGGCAAGAGCACGCTGCTCCGGTTGTTGAATTTTCTCGAACCGCCCACCAGCGGGACGCTGCGCTTTTGCGAGCAAGAGTTTGGCCCGCAGGATACGCCGCCGCTGGATCTGCGCCGCCGGGTGACAACCGTCTTCCAGCGGCCGCAGCTGCTCAATCGCAGCGTGTATGCCAACGTGCGCTATGGGCTGCAATTGCGCGGCGAGCGGAATGGCCGTGCACAAATCGAAACTATGTTGCGCGAAGTGGGGTTGGAAGCGCTGGCGGAGCAGCCTGCGCGCACACTCTCCGGCGGCGAAGCGCAACGGGTGGCCCTGGCCCGCGCCATGGCGCTCCAGCCGGATGTGCTGCTGCTCGACGAACCCACCGCCAACCTCGATCCCTGCAATGTGGGCTTGATCGAAGCCAGCGTGCAACGCCTCAACCATACCCACCACACCACCCTGGTGCTGGTGACGCACAACCTGTTCCAGGCGCGCCGCCTGGCGCAGCGCGTGGTTTTGTTGCTAGAGGGGCGCGTAATCGAAGCCGCCGATACGGAGACGTTCTTCACTGCGCCCCGTGACCCGCGCGCGGCAGCCTTCGTGCGCGGTGAGATGATTTACTAAAACGTAATGCGTAATGCGTAAATAATTTCATTAGAATTATCATTCGCCATTCGCCATTCGCCATTCGCCATTCGCCATTCGCCATTCGCCATTCGAGATTCGTACATTTTTTAGGAGGTTTTGATTTCCATGAAGAAGCTACGATGGTTGGTTTTGTCCCTGGTGTTGGTCAGTGTGCTGCTGAGTGGATGTGGCGCTCCGGCGACACCCGCCGAACCGCAGAAGCTGTTGCTGGCGACCACCACCAGCACGCAGGACTCTGGTCTGCTCGATGTCATCTTGCCGATTTTCGAGGCCGAGCACAATGTCACGGTGGAGGTGGTCGCCGTTGGCACAGGGCAGGCGCTCCAACTGGGCCGGGACGGCAACGCGGATGTGTTGCTCGTTCACGCCCGCGCCAGCGAGGATCAGTTCATGTCCGATGGGCACGGTATCCGCCGCGAGGATGTGATGTACAACGATTTTGTCATCCTCGGCCCGGCGAGTGACCCCGCTGGTATTCGTGGCACCAACAATGCGGCCGCTGCGTTGCAAGCCATCTCTGCTGCCGGCGCGACCTTCATCTCACGCGGCGACGAATCCGGCACGCACAGCAAGGAAAAGTCCCTATGGCAGGCCGCCGGCATCACGCCCGAAGGCGCGTGGTACGTGTCCGCCGGGCAAGGCATGGGCGCAGTGTTGACGATGGCTGACGAGCAACAGGCTTACACGCTCAGCGATCGGGCCACCTACCTGGCGCGCACGCTCACCGGGCTAAATCTAGTCATCATCGTTGAAGGCGACACGCGCTTGTTCAATCCTTACGGCGTCATCGCGGTCAACCCGGACAAGAGTACACACATCAACAACGCCACCGCCAACCTGTTCATGGATTGGTTAGTCTCGCTGCCTGCACAGGAAGCGATCGTCCAATTTGGCGTGGAAGAGTTCGGCGCACCGCTCTTCACCCCCGACTCCGCCGCCTGGCGCGCAGCGCAGCCTTGATTGAAACGTGAAACGTGATGCGTGAGCAAATCTCTGATTACGTTTCACGCATCACGTTTCACGCATCACGCCTCACCGCAACAGCGCGTTGAACTCCTCTGCCGCATCCACCAGCCGTCCCGGCTTGCGCGTGAGGCTGAACCAGTCCCACTGTTCGCTGTGCGGGAAATCATCCATGAACCAACAGAGCGCCTGTATCTGGGGTTCGGCGTCCACTTCAGCCAACGCTATCGTAAGCCAGCCGCGGGGATAGTTTTGCGCGGGCGGGATGTCCGCTTCCCGGTCGTAGGTGTTGGTCGAAATGATGTAGACCGGCAACCCGCGTGTGCTCGGCGCGCTGTTGATGATGTCGAGCCACTCGCGGTAGATGCGGAAGCCTGCTTGCGCGCCGCCCCACGCCGCGCGCGGCAAAGCGTAGCGCGGCTCTTCGGCGCGCGGGCGCCCCTGCATTTCGGGCGCATCGGGTCGCCCCGGCGCTTGTATATCGAAGCCATCCGGCGCACAGAGCGGAATCCCGGCGGCGGCTTTCGCCTGCGCCCCCGCATCCAACCGCGCAACCAGCGTGTGCATGTAGTTGAGCCACGGCGCATCTATCGTGTAGCGCTCCGCGCCGTTCCCATCCGTGTTCCACGGGCGCACTGGCCCTACGATGACCCGCAGATTAGGATTGACCGCCCGCACCCGCTGCACCACATTGTCGTCGCGGGCGGCATCCTCATCGTACCCGTTGAAAAGACGAGCGTACCACTCCGGCGTCGCCGGGCGGCTCCCGGCCAGCGAGTTAGCTTCCGCTGTGTTGAAATCGCTGCCAATGACCAGTCCGTACACATCGCGCAGCCGCGCATCACGGGCCAACCGCTCCACAAACAGTAGATACTCCGCGAGTGCCAGATAGTCCCCCTCTGGCGGCAGGCTTTGCTGCTGGGCGTACTCCACACGGATCAGCACGCGCAAGCCCTGCGCGTGCTGTGCAGCCACCCGCGTCGCCAAATCGTCCACGCCCCAATACATATCTTCGACCTGGCTGGCATAGGCGATCTCCACAGCCCAGCCGGAGCGCCCGCGCCAATCGCGCTCCGGGTTGGGGAAGACCATGCACAGTTTGGTGGGGATTGTGGTGGGCGGCGCGACGCGCTCCGGTTGCCGCCCGACAGCGATGCGGCCCCGCTCGATGCAGCCGGTGTGGCAATCGTGGTAGAAGACCAGCGCGTAGCCCGGTTGCGCCGGGGCTGTGAACGTCCAATCCCAGCGCCATACACCGCCGGGCAGTTGCGACCAGCCCGCAGAAGACGCCGCCTCACCAGCCACCGTGAGCGTCACAAATGTCCAGGGCTGGGTATCGGTGACACTGACCTTGACCAGCTCGCCGGGTCGCGGAATGAGCGGGTCGAGCTGGAAACGCGGCCCGGGTAGTGTTCCTTCATCGCCGGGCAGCACGATGATTTGCCCGGAAATCGGCAGCAGCCAGTATCCGGCCAGCAACGCCAGCATCAGCAATCCCCAGCGCCAGGTGCGTAACTTCGTCAAATCTTCTACCTTGGAGCAGGATGTACCGCGAAGCGTCCGCTTCGCGCGCGAACCCAACGGTTCGTGTTACATAACTGTGAAAACAATCACGTTTCACGTTGGTAATACGAAGCGCGCACAGGTCCCGGTTTCGCCCTCGGTGCGGCTTTCGAGCTCCAGCGCGCTGTCATGGCGACGCAGGATCTCCGTCACCAGCGCCAGCCCCAGCCCGCTGCCCGGCGTGGATGCGGGCGCGGCGCGGTAGAAGCGCCGTGTGACGTAGGGCAGCTGCTCGGCAGGGATGCCAGGGCCGCTATCGCATACGGCGCAGGCGATGCCGTTGGGCACGCGGTGCAGCGATACCACCACGCGGTCGCCGGGCCGGGCATATTTGAGCGCGTTATCCAGCAGGTTGAGGAGCACTTGCCGCAAGCGGTCATCGTCGCCCGGCACGAGCGGGAGCGGCGCATCGGCTTCTATCGTCGCCTGCATCTGCTGCTCGACCGCGCGCGGCGTCACTTGTAGCACCACCTCTTCGACCAACGTCAGCACATCGAGCGGGCGCTTGGGGAGCGGCGCGGAAGTCTCCAACCGCCCTAGCTCCAGCATCGCATTGACCAGCCGCGTCATCCGTTGCGCCTCATCGCGCGCCGCGCCCAGCGATTGGCGGCGCACATCCTCGCCCACATCCGCCAGCCCCAGGATTTCGATGTGCGTGAGCAGCGTGGCAATCGGGGTGCGCAACTCGTGCGAGAGATCGTTCACCAACGCCCGTGCCGCCTGCTCGGTCTGCTGCTGCGCGGTGATGTCGAACAGCAACACCAGATCGCGGCCCTCTCCGGCTGTCACCCACCAGCGCGCTGTCCGCCCGGAGGTAAAGGTTACGGTGCGATAGTGTCCACCAGCATCGCGGCGCGCGGCTGCGCGATCTTCATCCAGCAGGGGTGTCCAATCAGCAGCCGGAAGCGCCGTTATGCCATCGGGCAGATGCAGTAACCGCCGGGCGTAGCCGTTGCTGTAGCCCAGCGTCGCGCCTTCGAGCAACACCAGGCCACAGGGCGCGCCTTCCAGCGCGTTCAGCCACACACTGCCGGAACGCCGGCGACGCGCCAGCCACGCGCCCGCGCCCGCCGCCGCAATCAATAGCACCAGCAGCGCGAAAAGCAAGGGTTTGAGATCGAGAATGAGCATAGTTAATCAGTAAAATGGTAGACAGTAGACAGTAGAAAGGGAGATAAGATGCCGGATGATTTTTACCTATGGCTGCTATTGAACATCTACACTACTGTGCTGCGGTTCTTCGGTAACGATATTTCGAATTCGCTTCCACGATGTATATAGCCACCCCATAAACAACCCTGTGAATGGCAGAAACCACAAAGCATCAATCAAATTAGATATCCTCGAATCTTTGGGGAATATTACCCAGTCTGCGAGTAACCATGCAATCATCAGTATAGAACCACTTATATCTATTAACTGAGATGTTTTTCTTTTGAAGGCAAATACTATCTCTATACGGAAGAAATGCAAGAAGAGAATTAAGGCAACGGCTATGAAGACCATATCAAGCGCTGTAAATCCCCAAGTTTTGAAAAACGCCAGGGATTCAGTGATGGAGATAACCAAAGAGAAAACCATCAGCACAGAAGTGAAAACTATTGATGTGATTAATCGAGCTTTCTTCATGCGATTTCCTCCAGATAATGGCTTATCTTCACGTTTCACGCATCACGTTTCATATTCTACTCAAATCACTTCCGATGGCGGCAAATCTTCCAGGCTCAGGGAGAGCACTTGCGAGACGCCCTCGTCACCCATCGAGACGTCATAGATGGTGTCTGAGACTTCCACCGTGCCGCGGTTGTGCGTGATGATGATGAATTGCGTCTGGCGGCCCAGCTCGCGCAGCAGGGCGCGGAAGCGGCCCACGTTGGCCTCATCGAGCATCGCATCCACCTCATCCAGGATGCAGAACGGCGTGGGGCTGACCCGTAGCACGGCGAAGAGCAGCGCCACAGCGGTCAACGTGCGCCCGCTGCCGCAATCAGCAGCACCAGCAGCGCGAAGAGCAAGGGTTTGAGATCGAGAATCAACATGGTTAGTCGGTAGAACGGTAAACGGTAGCCGGCAGATAGGGAGATAAGATGCCGGATGATTTTTACCTGTGGCCGTTATTGAATGTCTATACTATTGTGCTGCGGTTCTTCAGTAACGGCATTCCGAATTTGCTTCCAGAATGTATATAGCCACCCCATAAATACTCCTGTAACTATCAGAAGCCACAAAGCGTCAATCAAATCAGATATCCTCGTATTTTTGGGGAATATTACCCAATCTGCGAGTACCCATGCGATCAGCAGAATTACCACACCCATCTCCAATGACCGAGGCAACTTTCTTGTATTTATCATCTTTATGCCGACACAATACAAGAAGAGAATGAAGGCAATGGCTATGAAGACCATGTCAGGCGCCACAAATCCCCAAGTTTTGAAGAACGCCAGGGACTCAGCGATGAACATGACTAAAGAGGAAAGCGTCAGCACAGCAAAGAAAACTATGAATGGAGTTGATGGTTTTTTTATCACACGATTTCCTCCAGATAACTTGCTCTTTGTCGCCAGAGTCTGTAGGTTGTTCCGGTAAATACACTTGTGCCTATCGGGAACCATAACACATCTATCAAATTCAACACCCTTAAGTCTTTAGGGAATGCTACCCAACTCATAATCAGCCAAATCGCACAAAGAATTAGCCCACTCACTGCTAATTTCCAAGACGATTTTGGTTTGGCCGTATCTAATAGGATAATCAATGAAATAGCCAAGGTTGTCACAATAAAAACAGCATCAATTTCTAAAAAGCCATGTATTTTTAGAAATTCGCTGTATTTAACAATACCCATGCCCAAAGATACCACACTGAATGCAGCAAACAAAATAATCGGTGCGTATACTTTGACTCTCTTCATGTGATTTCCTTCAGTTAGCGGTTTATCTTCACGTTTCACGCATCACGTTTTACATCCCACTCAAATAACTTCCGACGGCGGCAAATCTTCCAGGCTCAGCGAGAGCACCTGCGAGACGCCCTCGTCACCCATCGAGACGCCATAGATGGTGTCTGAGACTTCCACCGTGCCGCGATTGTGTGTGATGATGATAAATTGCGTCTGGCGGCCCAGCTCGCGCAACAGGGCGCGGAAGCGGCCCACGTTGGCCTCGTCGAGCATCGCGTCTACCTCGTCCAGGATGCAGAACGGCGTGGGGCTGACCCGCAGCACGGCGAAGAGCAGCGCCACAGCGGTCAACGTGCGTTCGCCGCCGGAGAGCATCCCCAGCCCCCAGGTGCGCTTGCCCGGCGGGCGCGCCATGATCTCCACGCCGCCCTGGTCGCCGTTCTCCGCGCTGATGGTCAACTTGGCCGTGCCGCCATTGAACAGCATCTCGAAAATCGTGACGAACTCCGCCGCAATCGCCTTGAACGTGGTCTCGAAGGCCGTCTCCATCATCCCATCGAGCTCCGCCACGATCTCCCGCAGGTGCGCCGACGCGCTCTCCAAATCCAGCAGCTGCTCGCGCAAGAAGCCGTGCCGCTCGGCCAATTCCTGGTACTCTTCCTGCGCGCTGTAGTTCACCGGCTCGAGCTGGCGCAGCTGGGTGCGTAGGTCGCGGATTTGCTGCTCCACGCCCTCCGGCAGCTCGGTCACGATGGGCAACGGCGAGACAATGGCCGTGAGCGGCAAGGGCTGCTGCGCCGTGAACGAGGCAGGCAAATCGCCCACCACAATCCCCAGCGATTCCTCGATCTCCCGGCGCAGACTTTGCACCTGATCCTCGCGGCGGCGCGCATCCAGCTCCACCTGGGCGAGTCGCTGCTCGGCCTCACGGAGCGCCTGGCGCGCGTCGTTTTCCAGCTTCTCGCGCGTGGATTGATCCTGCTCCACCTGCGCGAGTGCGGCCTCCAGCGGCGGAATCTGCCCGGCGAGCGCCTCGGCGGCGGCGCGTTCTTCGGCGTACCGGCTTTGCAGCGTTGTGAGCTGCTCATCCAGCCCGCCCAGTTCGTTTTCTAATCCGCGCAAGCGTTGCTCTTCAGCCGCGAGCTGCTGCCGCAGGCGTTGCTGCTCCCGTTGACGGGTCTCCAACAATACGCGGCGATTCGCGTGCTCTTGGGTCAGCAGGGCCGCGTGGGTGCGCCGCTCGGCCACTTGCGCCGCCGTGTCGTCTTCATCCAACGTAGCCAGCGATGCGGCCAGTTGCGCCAACGCGCTTTCAGCTTCGGCAATGGCGACTTCGGCGGTGTGCCGTTCCTGTTCCATCCGGGCGCGACCGGCTTCCAGCCGTTCCCGCTCCTGTTGGGCCTCTTGCAGCAGTCGCTCTTGCCAGCTCACCTCCTGACCGGTCTTTTCCAACGCGCGGATGGCCTCTTCGAGGCGGCGGTCGGCGGCGCGGCGTTCTTGCTGCGCCGCGCGCGTTTGCTCGGTCACGGTGCGCGCCTGCTCATCCACCGCGCGGAGCTGCTGCTCGCCCTGGCGCAGCGTCTCGCGGAGCGCCTGCACCTCGGCTTCCAGGCTCGCAATCTGCGTGGGCAGCTCGCGCCGCTCGCGCTCGCGGGTCAACAGGCTGCCGCCGCCGCGCTCGCGCTTATCCTCGCCGCCGGTCAGCGCGCCGCCGGAGCGCAAAATCTCCCCTTCCAGCGTGACGATCTGGAAACCGCCGCTCAGTTTCGCGTGCAGTGCGCGCGCCGCTTCGAGCGAGCGGGCCACAGCCGTGCGCCCCAGCAGCAATAGTACCGCCGGTTGAAAGCGCATCTCGTATTGCACCAAATCAGCCGCCAGACCCATCGCCCCCGGCAGATCCGGCACTGTGAGCGGGTTTGGCGGACGCAGCGTATCCAGCGGGAGGAAGGTAGCACGTCCGGCGCGCTCGCGCTTGAGCCATTCGATGGCCGTTTGCGCATCGCGCCAGGTCTCCGCGATGATGTCCTGCAACTGCCCGCCCAGCGCGGTCTCGATGGCGCGCTCCAAATCGGGCGGCACTGTGACCAGCGCGGCGACTGAACCAGGCAGCCCGTGCAGCTGCCCGCGCTCCACGGCTTGCAGCGCGGCGCGCACGCCCGCGTACAGGCCCGCGCCTTCGGCGTGCAGACGCTCCAGCGCCTCCAGGCGCGCGGTGTGTTGCTGTATCACAGCGGCTTTATCGGCGATGCCGCGCCGCAGCCGTTCCAGCTCCGTGCGCACCTGGGATTGCAAGCCTTGCAGCCGCTCATCTTCAGCAAGCAGGCGGGTCAGCGTGGCGTCGCAGGTCTCCAGCGCGCGGCGGGCAGCTTCGACCGCGTCCTGCTGGGCGCGGCGACGTTCCTGCGCCGCATCGAGCGTGGCCTGCTGCTGTTGCGCCCGCTCGCCCAGCTGCGCCAGCCGCTCGGCGGATTGCTCCAGACGGCTCTGGCGGTCGGCCAGCTGGTGGCGATTCTCCAGGGCGCGGGCTTGCGCGGCGCTCTGTTGGCGCAACAGGTCATGGCGTTGCGCCTCCACCGCGCGGTAGGCGGTCTCGGTCTCCGCCAGTTGCGCGCGGGCCGCATCGAGGGAGGCGACAGCTTCCGCTAACGCTGCTTCCAGCCCGGTGAGCGCCTCCACGCCGGCTTCGATGGCTGTGCGCAAGGGGATCAGGTTCGCCTGCCCCTCTTCCTGCCGCTCGCGGAGCAGGCGTTGCCGCTCACGGGCTACGGCGAGCTCGCGCTGTTGCGCTTCGGCCTGTGCGTGGCGCGCGCTGCTCTCGCGGTGCAGCGTGGCGAGCTGGGCGCGCAAATCCACCAACTGTTGGCGCAGCGCGCCGATACTATGGGTCATTTGCTCGGTAGCTTCCATTCGCTGCAAGACGCGCTGCTCGTGATAGTTCACGCGCTGGCGGGCGGATTCCAGTTCATTGAGATACTTGCCCCACCGGTAGCCGTACCAGATACCGAGCGTCTCACGGAGGGCTTCGGAGAGCTTACTGTGCTGCTCGGCGCGCGCGGCTTGTTTTTCCAAGCGGCGCAGGCGCGGCTCGATCTCGCCGACGATGTCCTGAGCGCGCTCGGCGTTGTGCTGGGTGTCTTCGAGCCGTTTGAGGGTTTCTTCGCGGCGTGAGCGGTAGGGCGCGATGCCGGCGGCCTGCTCGAAGAGCGCCAGCCGCTCGCGGGGCCGCAGCGAGAGCACCTGATCCACCAGCCCTTGTCCGATGAAGAGGTAGGCGTCGCGCCCTAGCCCGGCCCGGTCGAGCAAATCGCGCATATCCATCAGGCGAACTTTGCTGCCGTTGAGGAGGTATTCGTTATCGCCGGAACGGTAAGCGCGCCGCTCGATAGTGACTTCGGCGAAGTCCACCGGCAGCCAGCCGTCGGTATTGTCGAAGGTAAGGGCTACGCGAGACATCCCGGCGCGCGAGCGACGCTTGCTGCCAGCGAAGATCATATCCTCGCCGGAGCGTCCGCGCAGCGAGCGCATCCGCTGTTCACCGAGCACCCAGCGGATGCTATCGGCGACGTTACTTTTGCCGCTCCCGTTTGGGCCGACTACGGCAGTGATGCCGGTGGTGAAGACAATCGAAGTATTATCGGCAAATGATTTGAAGCCCTGCAAAGAGAGCTCTTTGAATCTGGGCATGGTGGCTCCTCGAGAAAATCTGCAAATCTGCGTAACAAACGTAGCGCGAACTTATGAATTTTAAGAAATTAATCCGTAAATAAGGTTTTGTGTAAAATTGGTTGTTCTAAAAATAAAATGATACCCCCTATCCCCCTGCCCCCTTTCCCCCGCAAGCGGGGGAAAGGGGGCTTTTTTTGCGGGATTTTTGGGCGGCGAGCCGCCGCCCAAAAATCCCGTTATTCTTCTCCCCCTCCCCACGCCGCTGCGCGGCGCGGGGAGGGGGTAAGGGGGTGGGGCAAAATTCTAAATTTGCAAATTTTCAAGGAGCGATTTTTGCAAATGATTTTATTTCCGGTTTATTTTCTTAATTTTCATTAGTTCGCACTGCCGTGGTAGCACTACCGTTCATTATAACAGACATTGGGGGAAATAAGCGGCGCGTGAAACGCGATGTGTAAAGGCTTCTTCACGTTTCATTCCACATTTTCGCGCTTCCAGACGGGAAGGAACATGAGCCACTGGGCGGGGTCGTGGCGGATGAAGTCTTCCATTTGCGCCAGGACGCGCTGTACGTTGATCCGCACGTCTTCGGCCTTGTCGCCGGTGCGGAGCAGCTCCATCGCCGGGTTGATGTGGATGTGATAGGCGCCATCCTCAAACAGGGTGGCGAGCGTCAGCACCAGGCAATCGGTGCGGAGGGCGAGGCGCATGTAGCCGGTGGGCAGGTAGGCGGTCTCGCCAAAAAATGTAACCGGCTCGTTGCCCTGCGGCACGGGCCGCTCGATGCCGGTGATGACGACGCCGCCTGTTTGGAGCAGGTGAATCGCTTCGCGTAGAGCCGTCGGGCTAACAGGTGTCAATATCGCTCCGCCCTGCGCGCGCAGGCGATTGAAGAACTCGAAGCTGGGAGGCGGATTGGCTGCCGAAAGCACCATCGCTGAGAACGAGAATTGTTGCGAGAAGGCAATGCCGCCCAGATCGAAGTTGGCGGTGTGGCATCCTAGGCAAAAGAGACCGCGTCCAGAGTCGAGCGCGGTTTGCAGGTTATGCAGACCGTCTGGGGTGATGCGCACCGGTGGCGAGAACTGCTCGACGCGTGTGCGTCCGTGCCCTACATTGTGGAAAAGCTCGTAATAGCCGCGTGCCGCGTTGAAGAAGACGCGGTAGACGGAACAGTGGATGGTTTTGCGATCTGTTTCTGGCCCTAGCACATGCCGCTGATTATCGTAAACCGCATGATAGATTGCCGGTTTGAGGATGACGAGCAGGCGTGCTGCAATGCCCGCGAAAAAGCGCGCGCTGCGCGGGGGGAGGTACTTGCCCAGATAAAAGCCTATCCGGGTGGGCCAACCTTTAGCGAAGAATTCTTTGATGTTCATGGTAAATCAAGTAAAGATTCACCACGGAGAACACAGAGAAAATCTAAAAATCTCTGTGAACTCTGTGTCTCGGTGGTAGAAATTCAATGTTTTGCCGGTGCTTGTAGGGCGCGGGGTGCTTCGATGAGTACCGGTAGCCCGCGCGCCAGGCAGATGGCGACGGCCAGCCAGACAATACCCTGCATCACCAGCAGCACCGAATCCGCGCCTGCCGCCTGCGCGGTCAACATGCCGCGCGCGATTGCCAGCCCCACAAAGGCGGTTATTTTTGCCAGCGCGTAGCCCGTGCGCATCACCGGGGATTTGACGAGGAACCGGCTCAGTGGCGCACGCGTGAGATCGAAGGGCGTGAGGCCTTGCGCGGGCGCAATGGAGCGGATGGTGTCCACAAACGTGCCGCGCAAGATGACGATGAGGGGAATCAGCACGGAGATCAGCCCTAGATGGGCGTAGACCACCCAAAGCAAGTATTCCACCGAGCGGTCGGCGGCGATGTCGAGCACGCTGCCTAGCACACTGGTCTCACCGCGCGCGCGCGCCAGCACGCCATCGAGCGTGTCCATTGCAATCACCATAAAGGTTAATCCGGCCGCGGTATAATGCGCTGAGGCGGCATTACTATAGAGCAGCCAGATGACAAGGCCCAATAGCGGGATGCGGGAGAGGGTGACGAGATTAGCCATGACAGACTCCAATTTGCCGTTACCCTTGCGAAGGTTTCTCCACCTTCGTAAGGGTAGATAAATCAGCCCATGCGCCAGACTGCCAGAGCGCGCGCAGACCGCGCAGGGCCAGCACAAGCCGCAGTGAAGCGGCGTCCGGTAGCGGCTTGGGGGTATCGAGGGTGGCCCAGGGGTGCGCCAGCAGCTCGCGCAGCGGCCAGGTGTCTTGTGCCAGAAATTCGCCAAGGGCGGTAACCTCGATGCGCAGTAGCCCGGTGAGTCGTTTGGCGTCGGGTGCGCGGTGTAGCTTCAATAGATAGATGGCCTGCACCAGGGCATCGGGGACCTCGTTACCGCCGCCCAGCCGGGGTGGGGTGAGGATGAGCAGGTAGGGTAGGTTGGGTGTGGTCAATGTTGCGCCGGGCAGCTGGGTTAACGCAGCGCCTTCAAGGACGTAGGCGTGCCCATGGGGGAAGTATTCGGCTTGTACGCGCCACGTTTGACGCAGGTGTTGTGCCAGTGCTGTGACGGGCGATTCTGTTTCCGGGACACGGCATTGCGTGCCGCCCACGCCAATCAAGGGTGCGGCCACGGTTGGCGGCATGACCCAGAAGCGCGGGTCGGCCAGCTCGAAGTAGAAGGCGTGAGCATCGTACAGCAGCGCGGAAAGCCCGATCAGGCGCAGGTTGCGTCCGTGCAAGGTTGGTGAATCGGATGCCGCCAGTATGGGAAAAGTAGCGAACAAGTCCAAGTATGTATCTCCTGAAAGCGCAAATCCAAAATTTTACGGCAGGCTGTACCCTAGTACGCGCCCGGTATGGGCATCGGCGACGTAGAGCGCCCCGGTAGGACTGACGATCAGGCCAACGGGAAAGGTCAGGCCCTGACCGGTGTCGCTATGTTGACCCGCCGACCAAAGGTAGGTGCCGTAAGCATCGAATACGACAATGCGCCCATCTTGGGGGTTGCTCACGTAGACATTGTTGTCAAATCCTACCGCCAGATAGGGCTTGTCTTCTGGGTCGCTCAAGTCCCACATTGAGACGTTCCATGCGCGCAGCGGATTGCCTTCGAGATCGAGCACTTGCACGCGGCGGTTCCAGCTATCGGCAAGGTAGATTTCTGCTCCGGTGACGGCAATGCCGACGGGTTCATTGAGCTGCCCGATTTCCCAACCTACACCGCCGATGGTGCGCACCAGCGTCCCCTGCGGTGTGTAGACCTGCACCCGTTTATTGCCGGTGTCGGTGATGTAGATGTTGCCATCATCGCCAACGGCGATACCGCGCGGCCCGAAGAAGATGGTTGTCGGATCGTTCTGTGGCCCATGCCAATCGGTGATGTAGCGCCCTTGCGCGTCAAAGACTTGCACGCGGTGGTTCCAGGTATCGGCTACATAGACCTGCCCGGCAGCATCTACCGCGATACCCCACGGCTCGTTGAACTGGCCCGGCCCTGTGCCCGGCCCGCCCCACGAACCGAGCACCCCTTGCGTACTCAGATGCCAGACCTGATGGTTGGTGGTATCGGTGGCATAGAGGGTGCCGTCGGGCGCGAGAGCCAGCCCGCGTGGGGTCGCGCCGGTAGGGAGCGTGATCGAGGAGATGAGTGGTAATGTTTGTGCGCCGATGGTGTAGGGGTCAAAGGCTGGGGTTGGCTCGATCCACTCCCCCGCAGGTGTTCCCGCCGAGCCGCTGTGTTGGCCCCAGATTTCGTAGGCGATATTGCGGCGGACGTAGAGGCGGAAATCCTTGCGCAGCGGCCAGCGGTTGGTGGTGAGCGTTTGTCCGGTAGCTGCTGCATAAGCGCGATAGTCGCGATCCCAAATGATGTCCCACAGTGCAGCGCGCATAACCGGGTCGGTCAGCGCAAAGCCCACGCGCTCGTTGGTCAAGCCGAAGTAGTCTTGAATGGGCCACCAGAGGTAGATGTAATCGTAGTAGATATAGTTGTCGCCTATGATGGCATCCACGGCTTGGTACTGTGCCGCGCCCGCGATGATAGCAGGCGATTCGAGCAGTCTGCTGGGATCAGGGGTAGTGCCGTAGAAATAGGCGTTGGGGTAGTCGGTCATGTACCAGGAGAAAGGCCAGGAGCCGTCTTCGCTGTAGGCTACAGCGATGTCGTTGGCTGAGCCGGTGGTGCGCCAGGAAACTTCTTCGATTTGCTGTAGTGCTATTTTGACGTGGGGCGCAGCATGTGCATAGACGAGGAACTCGGTTGCCATATCGTGGTTGACGTAGTTGAACATTACCATGGTGCGTACGGTGAGCAGCGAAGCGAAGCCCAAGAGGGCGCCCAGCGCTAGCCGGAGTAACTGCCCTGGCCCGACGCGCATTCCGGCCCATATCAGCGCGCCGCCGAAGATCAGCAGGCCGAGCAGTCCGCCGAAGAAATTCCCCATCAGTTGGAGTTGATCTAATGTTGAGCCAGCGGGTGTTGTTTCGATGCCAGAGAGGTTGCCGAAGCTTTGGGAGAGGATGATGATACCGGTTACAGTGAAAGGCAGTGCTAGCAGTGCTAGCCAGCCGTAGTGGGTGATAAAACGGCGGAGATCCAGGCCCTTAAGTATCTGTTCTGCTCCCCAGGCTGCCAGGAAGATGCTGGGGAGGGTGATATGCACCGCCAGCCAGGGCATTTTCTCGCCGGCCCACGAGTAGATGGCCCAGGCGAGTAGCGTCCACCCTAGCAAGAAGAGCGGCCAGAAGGTGGGCAAATGTGGATCGTGTGGGAGGCGAGTTTCGGTGTCCGCATTATGTTGGGAGGCGGTAAGCCCTTGGCGCACGGTGAGCACAAGTGCGCCTATAGCGCTGCCTAGCGAGAGGAAGACGGGGAGATAATCGTACAACGGTGTCACCAAGAAGTAGTAGTACCAGGGCTGTCCGCCGCGCACCACCCCATGTTGCGCCATCCAGTAGGCCAATCCCCCTAACATCCCGCTGAACAGCCCGATGGGATTGGTGAAGACGGTAGTATAAAACACGATGAAAATGGTGTAGTGAATGCCTGCGATGATGGGCCAGCGGCGCGGATCCCACCACATTCCCAGTAAGGCAGATGCAGCCAGCGTAACGAATAACACAATCACGGTGACGATCAAAGTTGGCCCAAAGAGTGATTGGATATCATTACTCAACAGGACATTGTAAAGGGATAACATATCAACGCCGGCCATCTGCACGAGGAAGGCGGCTCCGAGCGGTAGGGTAAGCGTACCTATGGTCATTAGTACATCAAAGATGTGCATATTACGGGTGCGTTCTTCGCCCATGCCGAAGAACGCGATAACAATTGCCCCAATCACTCCCAATATTGCGATGACAGCCGCTGCCCGTCCCCACCAGGCGTGGGCTACATCTGCTACGCGCGTATTGCCTGCCGGATCGAGTGCGGACTCGGAGACATCGGCGCCGATGTAATCGTAGACAAATAGGCCTCCCATGATGAGGATGAGCGCCAGCAGGATCAAGAAGTACGGGTAGAACTGTGGACGTAGCCAATCGGCAAAGAGGATGTTATAAAAGAAGGGCAAAGCCAGTAGCCCGCCAAAGATAGCTGTATGAAGATAACTGGCCTCTTTGGTGGTGTACATAAATGAGAACGCAGCTGCCAATACGTAGAGCCACCGGTCTTCACGCTTTTCGATGTAGCGGAAGATGGCCCATAGCAGCAGCGTAGTCGTAAGTAAAAGCCCGGCATCGTGGCGGATGTAGCGGGAGTAGTAGGAAATCGAAGGGGAGATGAGGAGCATGATGGCGGCGGCGAGGCTGCCCCATTGCCCTAACCAACGGCGGAAGAGCAAGGGGGTCATTACCAGCGCGACGCCCACCAGGGCCGGGAAGATGCGGGCGACAAAGTCGTTCGACCCAAAGAGGAAGTAGTTAAGCGCGGTCATGTGGAAGAGCAACGGGCCGTGCATCATGGGATTGTGGGAATAGCCCTGTCCGGCATAGAGATACCAGGAAAATTTGGTATGCAGGCTTTCATCGTGGCTCATTACCCGGTCGCCCAGGATGTAGAAGCGGGTAAACAGCGCCAATAACAAGATGACGATGTAGGCAACTTTTTCCCAACGGCGCAATTGTTTCCAATCCATGTAGAAATCTCCTCAAGTCGAATCTTAAATCACAAATCTACTAGTTTGGTAGCAACGCAAGTTGCCACCTGTGCAAATCCGTGTCTTATAAAGATTTTGGCGAACAGGTAGCAACTTGCGTTGACTTAGCAGCTGTCCGAAAATTCACAAAGGTGGTGGGTGAGCCTGTCAAAACCAGCACCGGGGTTCGGCAGGCTCACCCACCGCCTGCCGAACCCCACCCTCGGCGGAATTTTCGGATAGCTTCTTATACGATGTTATTAAGTTTAGGACATAGACCTGGCGGGTTTCCAGGCCTTGAGTCTACAAAATGTCGCTATTCACCGGTAAAATACTACCCCATTCAATTTGTGCGCCACCTGCCCGGTCTTAACTTAATGTCTGGGTTCTTATAACAATGGTAAGTTTGGGGACTTTTCCTGGTTATGCAGCTTCTTCTGTCGTTACTTCATCCAGTTTCTTGAAGAGCGGGTCGGGTTTATTGAGTGGGCGTCCGGCGGGCAGGGTCTCGTAGGCCCAGCGCCCTATGGCGTGGGTGGCGTCGTAACGCAGCACCTCATAGGGATAGTTGCTTTCTTCTACGCTCTCGATGCGCAACGTGCCAAAGAGTGGCTGCTCGTAGCCCAGGGTTGCATGCAATTGCGCGCTGGAGAAGGGCAAGAAGGGCGCAAGCAATACTTTGAGCGCGTTGATGGCCTGTAAGGCGACGTACAGGCTGGTGGCGGCGGCCTGCCGGTCGGTTTTGATCTGCGACCAGGGTGATTTGACCTCCAGGTAGCGGTTGGCCTCGCGCGCCAGGTTGATAGCCTCGGCTAAAGCGTTGCGGAATTGGGCAGCTTCCAGGCGTTGGCCTACAGCTTCAAATGCGGCCTCGATCTTTGCCAGCAGCTCACGGTCTACCTCGGCCAGCTCGCCCGGCTCCGGCACCGCGCCGAAGTGCTTATGCGTGAACGAGAGCACGCGATGCGCCAGGTTGCCCCAGACCCCCACCAGCTCGCCGTTGTTGCGTTGGATGAAATCGCTCCATAGGAAATTGCTATCGCTGGTCTCTGGCATGATGACGGTGAGATAGTAGCGCACCGCATCGGGATCGTAATCGGCCAGCAGGTCGGCTACCGAAATCATGTGTCCCCGGCTTTTGGAGAGTTGCGCCCCGGCAAAGTTCATAAATTCGTTAGCAGGCACATCGTAGGGCAAATTGAATTTCTTGGTAGGATCGTCCTCGTACAGCCGCTCGATGCCGATCAATTCAGCAGGCCAGATGATGGTGTGGAAGGGGATATTATCCTTGCCGATAAAGTAGAGCGTTTGTGCATCGGGCGCGTACCACCAGGTCTTCCAGGCATCAGGATCGCCCACCCGCCGTGCCCATTCGATACTGGCGGAGAGATAGCCCATCACAGCCTCGAACCAGACGTAGATCCGTTTCTCGTCATAACCTTCCAGCGGCACGGCAACCCCCCAGTCGAGATCGCGGGTAAAGGGCCGTTCGTGTAACCCTCTCTTGACGTAGTTTTGCGAGAATTTGATGACGTTGGGCCGCCACCTCTCTTTGTCATTCTCCAGATAAGCCAACACCGCGGGTTCGAGTTGCGCCAAATCAAGGAAGAAGTGCTCTGTCTCGCGTACCACCGGGATCGAGCCATCAATTTTACAACGTGGGTCCTTCAGATCGAAGGGATCAAGCAGTTGCCCACAGTTATCACACTGATCGCCGCGCGCTTCGGGAAAGGCGCAATGGGGACAAGTCCCCTCCACATAACGATCCGGCAGGAAACGTCCCAGCGTCTCTGAGTAAAACTGCGATTGTGTCTCTGTGTAGAGATAGCCTCGCTCTTTGAGCTTCAGGAAGATGTCCTGCGCTACCCGGTGATGATTGGGCGTATCGGTATGCGTGAAGAGATCGTAGGAGATACCGATGTCCCGCTGTGTCGTGAGAAAGTGCTGGTGATACCGCTGGAAGATTTTGTGCGGCGTTACACCTTCCTGATCTGCGCGCATAGTGATGGGGGTTCCGTGTGAGTCGGACCCGGAGACCATCAGCACATCGTTGCCGATCAACCGGTGGTAGCGCGCGTAAATATCGGCGGGCAAATAAGCCCCGGCCAGGTGGCCGATGTGCAAATCCCCGTTGGCATAAGGCCAGGCGACTGCGACGAGAATTTTCTTGTTCATGGCATCTCTCCTGTACACTCAGCGAATCAGCGATAAGTTCAATTAGGCTACAGTATAACAAAAATTAGAAATAAGAAAACCCGCCAGCGAGGCTGGCGGGTTAAAGGCCGTGACCCGTGCGTCACACGGGCCGAGGCCGCGGGGAAGCCTCACTTTCCCCGCGCCATGGCATGTAACGCATCATCATACAGTGATTCATTTTCAGCCTCAGCGCAAATAGTCGCGCAGCTCACGGCTGCGGCTAGGATGGCGCAAGCGTCGCAATGCTTGCCCTTCGATCTGGCGGATGCGTTCGCGGGTGAGGCCGAATTTCTGGCCGACCTCTTCCAGTGTGTAGCTGCGGCCGTTTTGCAGACCGAAGCGCATTCGTAAAATTCGTACCTCACGGGGGCTGAGCGTCGCCAAAACCTCTTCGATCTTGTCGCGCAACATCCCGTGGTATGTCATATCGGTTGGTGTGGGCGTGTGATCATCCTCAATGAAGTTGCTGAGCTCGCTGTCCTCGTCCTCACCGACGGGCCGCTCCAGGCTGAGTGGTTGCCAGGAGACGCGCATCATCCACTGTACCTTGCGGGGTTCCAGCTCCATTTCTGCGGCAAGCTCTTCAGGGGTAGGGCGCACGCCGCGCTCTTGCTCGATTTCTTGTGCGCGGCGATAGAGCCGACGGATACGGTCGCTCATGTGCACAGGGACGCGAATGGTGCGCCCCTGATCTGCGATGGCGCGCGTAATGGTTTGGCGGATCCACCAGGTCGCGTAAGTGCTAAACCGGTAGCCCCGCTGATACTCGAACTTTTCTACGGCCTTCATCAGACCCAGGTTGCCTTCCTGGATTAGATCGAGGAACGGTACCCCCCGCCCGATGTACTTCTTGGCGATACTGACGACTAACCGGGTGTTGGCGCGGATAAGATGATCGCGAGCGTCTAATCCTTCGTAGATGATGGTGTCTAGCCGTCGGCGTGCTTCGGAGTCGTGCCCATTGTTGCGGAGTGTGCGTTGCGCGTCGCGCCCAGTTTCAATCTTCATTGCCAGCCCGACCTCTTCATCGAGTGAGAGCAGCGGTACGCGGGCCATCTCGCGCAGGTAGAGCGCGACGGTGTCATCTACACCGATACCATCGAGATTGTAGTCTTCCTCTTCCCATAAGCCATCTTCGAGATCACCTTCCAGAACTTCATCAGGATCGTCCAAGCCTACAGCCGCAACTTCGACCGCTTCTTCTTCACCGACTTCGATATCAATGCCGGCCTGCCGCAATTCAGCGATGACGCCTTCAAGTACTTCGTCATCATCCAGCGCTGAAGAATCTAACGATTCAAGGATATCCTCAACCGTAAGATAACCTTGTACTTCAGCTTTTTCTAACAAGTCACTGACTATATCCATAAACTACCCCAACAGCTGTGTTTTGCCTGTAACCGACTACAGCAGCGAGCGCAAAGCTTCCCAACGCGGGTCAATCGGTGCCTCGCAGGTACATTCCCCTAGATTGACGTTCCCGCCGCAGACAGCACAAAGCTTTTCACATGTCGCTGAGCAACTCGGGTTGAGTGGCATCCCTAGCCACGCATACTCGCGCACCAGGGGGGCTAAATTAGCCCGCCCGTCTTCATTGACACGCACCGGACGCTCTTGCGTTAGTTCTGCACCAGGCAAGCTAATCAGATCTTCAATTTCCAGGGTAATAGGGACAAAGAAAGGCGTCAAACAGCGCGTACAATCGGTTTCTACGAGTGCTTCGAGACGCCCTTGGGCGAGGATGCCGTGTGCTAAGCGTGTTAAGTGAAGGTCTCCCCGGAGATATTCAAGATGCAAATCTTCTATGACACTATCCCCAACATTCAATGGTAGTGTTTGACGTTGTCCTAATTTGGCATGAACCAGATCTAAAAGGTCCACAAGTATCATGGTTGGCCCTCCATGGCCTATTCGCTTTGATCATTATATCATAGCTGCCTAGCCACGTCAAGGTTTTTGTTAATTTTTGGTGAATAATCAGGTTTTGCGTATAATTTATTGCGTGACTACGGAAATTGATTTTGGAGATGTGGGTGTGCAGCTGGCACGTTAGGGGCAATCAACACAATGGGATATGTTCAACCCGTGGTACGCTGCCGCTTTCCAAGATGAGCAGGGCAACGGAAGGGGCTGCGGGCCAATTGAAGTATTCTTTTTCTAGTGCAGCGCCAGGATTGACGAGCAGCGTTTCTCCCCAACGTGCCATGTAGAAGCGGTGCGTATGCCCAAAGACGATGACATCAGCAGCGGGGAAGCGTCGCAGGAGGTGTGTCGCAATGGCGCGGTCGTACTTGGGGAAATCGTGTTGTCCGGCGAGTTTGCGCAGTAGGAACCATCCTTTGTAAATCCAGGAACGCACACCCAGGTCATGCCCGTGTGTCACTACGATTTGGCGGTTTGCTAGCACCAGGCTTAAATCATGCGGGAAGGTTGCTCCGCCGGCAGACCGGTCGAGTAGATGAAAATTCCCCCGCACAGCGTAGGTGGGCGCAATTGCTGTTAGCGGAGTAAGTGCGTCCGGTTCATCCACGTCCCCGGCGTGGAGGATAGCATCCACGCCGCGCAATCCCGCCAGTGCAGACTCGGGGATGCGCGGTGCGCGGTAGGGAACGTGCGTGTCAGCAATTAGCCCGATGCGCATAAAAACGACAAGGCCACCATCGGGTGGCCTTGCCCCGAATACGAGCTGGGCTAGGCGCTCTTTTGCATCCGTTCGCTGACGTACTCGACAGCGTTTTGCACGGACACGATGCTTTGCGCATCCTCATCCGAAATCCGCCCACCGAATTCCTCCTCGAACGCCATGATCAATTCGACCAGATCTAGTGAATCTGCTCCCAGGTCTTCCCGGAAGCGGGCTTCCGGTGTGATCTCGTCCTCAGCGACATTGAGGATCTCGACAATGTTTTTCTTGACGCGCGAAAAAGTCTCACTCATGGTTGCCTCCTGCTTGAATACTGAATGTATTTTATAATTCGTAAGCAGAAAAGTCAAGTTTGACTTTGGGAGTGCTTCAGGTAAGATGCACTTTTGAGGTGACACTTATGAACACAACGCGGGCGCGCAAAGATGAACATATCCGTATCAATCTGGAAGAGGATGTGGGGTTTGAGTCGTTGCATACCGGCTTTAGCGATTATCGCTTTATCCACACGGCCTTGCCGGAGTTGGATTTGGACGCGGTGCAAACACGCATCGCTTTTCTGGGCAAACCGCTGGCGTGGCCGCTTGTTATCGCTTCAATGACCGGCGGATCCCCCGAAGCCGGACGCATCAACCGGCATTTGGCGCTCGCGGCGCAGGCTGCTGGCGTGGGACTGGCGCTTGGCTCAATCCGCGCGGCGCTCGAAGCCCCCGATTGCGCATGGACGTTCCAAGTGCGTCATATCGCCCCCGATATTCTGTTGCTGGCGAATTTGGGTGCAGTGCAGCTGAATTACGGCCACGGGGTGGCGGCGTGTCGGCGTGCTGTGGAGCTGGTCGAGGCGGATGGGCTAATCTTGCACCTGAATCCATTGCAAGAGGCGCTTCAACCTGAAGGCCAGACGCATTTTGCCGGGCTGCTTGCCAAGATCGAGCAGGTGTGCCGGGCGTTGGCTGTGCCGGTAGTGGTCAAAGAGGTGGGGTGGGGGCTTTCGGCGCAGGTCGCGCGGCAGCTAATTGAGGCAGGCGTGTCTGCGTTAGATGTGTCTGGTGCGGGTGGTACCTCGTGGAGCCAGGTAGAGCTCTATCGCAGCCGAGATCCCGTCGGGCGTGAGACGGCGGCGGCCTTTCGCGCGTGGGGTATTCCCACGGTTGAGGCGTTGCTGCAAGTGCGCGCTGCGTTGCCAGATGTGCCCTTGCTGGTAGGGGGCGGTGTCCGTGATGGGGTAGACGTCGCCAAAGCCCTGGCTCTGGGGGGCGATGTTGCTTCACCTGCGGGGGTGCTCCTGGCTGATGCCGTGACTTCTGCTGAGGCGGTGCAGGCGCGGTTGGCGCTCTGGGAGCGGCAATTGCAAATTGCGATGTTTGTTGCCGGGGCGGGCGATATTACCGCGCTCAAGCGGCTATCATTATACAAGCCCTGCCAGGTTTCTGAAACCTGGCAAGTTTGAAGAAGGAGTATTGGCATGGATCTCTTTACTGTATATTTGGAACCGCTGGAGCGCGCTTTACAGGCCGCGCTCGCACCGCCGCCGGATGCACCGGAGCTGCTCTATGGCATGTTGCACTATCACTTGGGCTGGGCTGATGCGGATTTCCGCCCCGCTTGGTACGATGCCGGCAAGCGCTTACGTCCGATCTTTCTGCTGTTGAGCTGCCAGGCGCAAGGGGGTGAGTGGCGCGCAGCATTGCCCGCTGCTGTCGCAGTGGAGCTGTTGCATAACTTTTCCCTGATTCACGATGATATTGAGGATCGGGACGCGACCCGGCGTGGGCGTGCGACGTTGTGGGCGTTCTGGGGGGAGGCGCAAGCCATCAATGCGGGCGACGCGCTGTTTGCGTTGGCTTACAAGGCGCTGGGAGGGCTGCAAGCGACGACATCTCCCGTGTTGACATTGGCGGCGTTAGAGCGCTTTACCCAGACCACGCTCGATCTGACGGCGGGACAATGCCAGGACATTGCTTTTGAGCGCGCATCGGCGGTTGCGGAAGAGATGTATCTCACGATGGTGGCCGGCAAGACTGCCGCGCTGTTGGCGCTCTGCTGCGAATTGGGCGGGTTAGTAGCTGCTGCGCCGGAGCAGCAGGTCCGCGCGTTGCGCGAGTTCGGACACGCGCTAGGCATGGCCTTCCAAATCGAGGATGACATTTTGGGATTGTGGGGCACGCCGAAGCATACAGGTAAGCCGGTTGGCTCGGATCTGCAACGGGGCAAGAAGACGCTGCCAATTTTGCATGGGCTGAATCATAGCCCGGCGTTGCGCGCGCTGTTGGAGGTAGAACCGCTGGATACAGCGGCTGTTGCTGAGGCGTTGATGCTGTTGGAAGCTGGCGATAGTCGCGCCTATGCTGAGGCACAGGCGCGACATTATCATCAACAGGCTTTGGCGGCACTAGAACGCGCGTGCGGTAGTGGGGAAGCCCAAGAGGCGTTGCTTACGCTGGCGCAACGCCTCTTGGGGAGAGATAAGTAATGCGTAAAATTACCACGTGTAGCGCTCTGCTTACGCACTACGTTTCAGTCCATCCGTCCTGAGAGATCCAGTAAATTTTTGCTAAGCGGCTTGAGCTGGCTGACGGCTTCTTCCAAAGGGAATAGGGAGATTTGGTTGCCGCGCAGAGCCACCATTTGACCGCGTTCGCCGTCGAGCAGGGCGTTAGCAGCGAAGGCTCCCATCCGGGTTGCCAGGAGCCGGTCGAAGGCAGTGGGTCGCCCGCCGCGTTGCACATGCCCCAATACGGTGACCCGCACATCAAAGCCCAAATCCTCTTTTTGTGTACTCAGGTATTCGGTTACAGCTTGTGTGCCAGGAGTCCACCCCTCGGCGATGACGATGATACAGTGCCCCTTGCCGCGCACATACGCATCCACCACGACATGTCCGATCTCCTCAAGCGTAGGCCCTTCGCGCTCAGGGATCAAAATCAGTTCCGCGCCGCCAGCCAGTCCTGCTGCCAACGCCAAATAGCCACAATTGCGCCCCATGGTTTCGATTAAAAAAGCGCGCTGGTGCGAAGAAGCGGTATCTTTAATTTTGTCTATCGCGTCAAGGATGGTGTTGAGGGTGGTGTCCACACCAACGGCCATGTCGGTACCGTCAATGTCGTTGTCAATGGAAGCGGGAATGCCGAGCGTAGGAAAATCCATCTGGTGCAACGTCAGCGCTCCGGTAAGTGAGCCGTTACCGCCGATGACGATCAAACCTTCGATGTTGCGCTGGTTCAGGTGTCGCAGAGCGGTGCGGCGCACTTTGATATCGGCGAACTCCGGGCAGCGTGCCGTGCCGAGTATCGTACCGCCCTTGCCGAGAATGCCGCCCACGTCACGGCTTTCGAGCAGCCGAATATCGTTACGAACGAGACCGGCGTATCCCCAATATACACCGTAGACTTCAGCCCCGCGTTTGAGCGCCTGGCGCGTGACCGCCCGGATGCACGGGTTAAGCCCTGGCCCATCGCCCCCACTGGTGAGAATTGCAATACGTTTCATAATGAGATCTCCTCTTTGATTTAGCTGTGGAAGTTGACTTCATTGTAGTGCGATTTTTGATAGATGACAAATGTGTGTCCCGGTAGGGGTGTGTACCTGTGTGCAAAAAACGTCATCTCTCGCAAGGGTCAGCTTACCAGCAACCGTTCAGTTAAGAACCTGCACGAAAATTCCGCCGGTGGTGGGGTTCGGCAGGCGGTGGGTGGGGTTCGGCAAGCTCACCCACCGCCTTTGTGAATTTTCAGATAGATTCTAAGGGTATTTTTGGATGGGTGGACACAGCCCACCCATCCAAACCTTAACTGAACCGTATGAGTACAAGCTATTTCTGTATGTAATTAGAAAGATAATTCTTGACAAAACCCCAAATTACACTATACTCATAAGTGGGTAATGGGAAGACATCTCATTACCCGTTACGTATTACCCAATTTCAACACAGAGGCATGGTATGACGCAACTGGACATCCGCGATTTGCACGTTACGGTAGGCGGCAAGGAAATACTCAAAGGCGTGAACCTTACGATTCGGCCCGGCGAGACGCACGCGCTGATGGGGCCGAATGGTTCTGGCAAGAGCACGCTCTCGTATACGCTGATGGGGCACCCCAATTATGCGGTGACGCAGGGCGATATTCTGCTCGATGGCGCGAGCCTGTTGGAGCTGACGCCCGACCAGCGCGCGCGGGCGGGGTTGTTCCTGGCGATGCAGTACCCCGTCGTTGTTCCCGGCGTGACGTTGCAATCGTTCCTGCACGCTGCTGTGAGCGCGGCGCGTGGCTACGGCGACGCGGCCCGCGCGCAGGGCGGCGGGCGGCTCAACGCGCATCTCATGCCTGTCCGCGAGTTCCGCAAGGAACTTGTCGAGCAAATGGAGCACCTCAAGATTGATCAGGCTTTCCTGCGTCGCTACCTCAACGAGGGCTTCTCCGGGGGCGAGAAGAAGCGCGCTGAGATTCTTCAGATGGCGCTGCTCAAGCCCAAGTTCGCCGTGCTCGATGAGACCGATTCCGGGCTGGATATTGACGCGCTGCGCATCGTCTCCGAGGGAGTCACGCGGCTCAAGGAAGAGCTCTCGCTGGGGCTGTTGGTCATCACTCACTACCAGCGCATCCTCAATTATATTCACCCGCAATTCGTCCACATCTTCTACGGCGGGCGCATCGCCTTCTCCGGCGGGCCGGAGCTGGTGGACAAGCTGGAAGAACAGGGTTACGAATGGGTCGAGCGTGAACTTGGCCTGGCGAGTTAATGTAGCGCGGACTGTTAGTCCGCGTGGGGGAGCGGAGCAGACGCTCCGCGTTACATTTGCCACATGGATTTGTGATTTGTGATTTGAGATTTTCTAAGGAGCGCGATGGCAACCAACCACGACGCATTACGCACCATCAAAGACCAGTCGCAGTACGATTTCACGACCGAAATCGCCTACACGCATCAGATGCAACGCGGGCTGAGCGAGGACATCGTCCGCCAGATTTCCGCTCTCAAGGGCGAGCCGCAGTGGATGCTCGATTTCCGCCTCAAGGCACTCGATACGTTCCTGCGGATGCCCATGCCTAACTGGGGACCGGACCTCGCTGGGCTGAATTTCGACGACTTCATCTACTACGTCCGTCCCACCGAGCACAAGGCGCGCGATTGGGACGACGTGCCCGACGACATCAAGGCTACGTTTGAGCGGCTGGGTATCCCCGAGGCCGAGCGCAGCTTCCTCGCGGGCGTGGAAATGCAGATGGATTCGGAAGCGGTCTACGGCTCGCTCAAAGAGGAGTGGGAACGTCAGGGCATTATCTTTGTGGATATGGATACAGCCGTGCGCGAGTATTCCGACCTCGTGCAGCAGTATATCAGCACCGTCGTTCCCATCGGTGACAACAAATTCGCCGCCCTCAACAGCGCCTTCTGGTCGGGCGGCAGCTTCGTCTACGTTCCTCCCCGTGTCGAGGTGGAAATCCCCTTGCAAGCCTACTTCCGCATCAACCTGCAAGGTCTGGGCCAATTTGAGCGCACCATCATCGTGGCTGATGAGGGAAGTCGTGTACATTACATAGAGGGCTGCACAGCGCCTCAGTATTCGCAAGCCGCTCTGCACACCGGCGTCATCGAAATCCTCGTCAAAAAAGGCGCGCACGCGCGCTACACCACCATCCAGAACTGGTCGCGCAACGTCTACAACCTGGTTACACAGCGCGCGGTGGTGGAAGAAGCCGGCTCGATGGAATGGGTGGACGGAAACTTGGGCTCGGGCATCACCATGAAGTACCCCACCGTCGTGTTGCGCGGGGCGGGGGCGCGGGGCGAGGTGATGTCCATTGCCTTCGCGGGCGATGGGCAGCACTACGACGCAGGCGGCAAGGCGCTCCACCTGGCCCCCAATACCACGTCGGTGATGACCTCCAAATCTATCAGCAAGGGCAATGGGCGCTCCGGCTTCCGGGGCCTGGTGCGGGTGAACAAGGGCGCGGCGGGCGCACAGGCTAAAGTGGTGTGCGATGCGCTGCTGCTCGATCCCGAATCGCGCTCCGATACTTACCCCTACATTGATGTCAACGAGGACGATGTGCGCGTGGAGCACGAGGCCACTGTCAGCAAGATCAGCGAAGACCAGCTCTTCTATCTGATGAGCCGGGGACTGAGTGAGGAGCAAGCCTCCGCCATGATTATCAATGGCTTCCTTGAGCCGTTCGTGAAGGAGCTGCCGATGGAGTATGCTATCGAGCTGAACCGGCTGGTGCAGCTTCAGATGGAAGGGGGTGTGGGATGACGCGCTATCCGCCGCACCGCCAACCGTTGGCGTTGGAGATGAGCGATGCCGCTGTGGAATCGCTCGGCGCGTATTACGACGAGCCGGATTGGATGCGCGCCGCACGCCGGGAGGCCTGGGCGCTGTTCGAGGCGTTGCCGTTGCCTTCCAATCAGGAAGAAGTGTGGCGGCGCGCGCCGCTGGAGCGCTATCCCTGGGACGACCAGCGCGTGGTCATTGCGCCCAAGCCGGTGGCGGATCTTCACAACTTGCCGCCGTGCTGGGTGCAGCCGCTCGCCCCGGAGAATCAGCTCTCCGGTTTGCTGGTACATTGCAACGGTTCGCTGGGCTACCGGATGCTCGACCCCCGCGAGGCGGCCCAGGGGGTAGTCCTGGACGATCTGCACGCGGCGCTCCACACGCACGGGGAGCTCATCCACCGCACCTGGATGCAAGGCGCGCAAACCCGGCCCGATTTCAACAAGTTTACGGCGCTCAATGCCGCGCTCTGGCACGGCGGGGCGTTCCTCTATGTGCCGCCGGGCGTGAAGGTGTTGCGCCCGGTGCAATTGCTGGCGGGCTACAATGCGCAGGGCGGAGCGGGCCTGCCGCACACGCTGATCATCGTCGGGAAGGGCGCGCGGGTCACGGTGTTGCAGGATCGCACCTCGCAGGAGAGTGCGCCCGCGCTCAACGCCGAGGTGGTGGAGATTATCGCCGAAGAGGGCGCGTGGGTGCGCTATGCCAGTTTCCAGCATTGGGGCGACCAGAGCCACACGGTCAGTGTGCAGGAAGCGCGCCTGGCGCGGGACGCGCACCTGCTGTGGGTGAGCGGGGGGCTGGGCGGATTGGCGACCAAGGAGTTCCTCCGCGCGGAGCTGCTGGCCCCCGGTGCGCGCGTGGATATGCGCGGGTTTACTTTTGCGGCGGGCGAGCAATACAGCGATCAGAGCACTTACCAGCACCACGCCGCGCCGGAGACGTACAGCGATCTGCTGTTCCGCAATGTGTTGCGCGAGCGGGCGCGCACGGTGTTCTACGGCATGGTGCGGGTGGAGGCGGCGGCGCAGCGGGCGCAGGGGTATCAGACCAACCACAACCTGCTGCTGGAAGATGCGCGGGCGCACTCGATCCCCGGCCTGGAAATCCTCACGAACGATGTGCAATGTAGTCACGGCTCTACCGTGGCGCGGTTGGATGAAGACCAGCTCTTTTACCTGCAAGCGCGGGGGATTGCTCGACCCCAGGCCGAGCAACTGCTGGTGCAGGGCTTCCTGCGCTCGATTGTGGAGCAGGTCCCGCTCGCCTACATGCGCGAGCGGTTGGAGGAAGAACTGGAACTGCGTGCTACAACTTAAAGCTAGCGCATGTAGAAGCGCAGATCTATAACATTTCTACCGGGTCCACATCCACTATCCAGCCGGGAGGTATTTCCACGGTACGCAACAGTCGTGCCGGATCGAAGCCCCGCAGTAGCAATTGCCAGCGATAGCGTCCCCGCACGCGGACGATGAAGGCTGGTGCCGGGCCGATCAGGTCATTGTCGGGCAAGTTGGCGTCACGGAGCGTGGCGCGGATGGTGACTGCCAGCCTCTCGGCCTGGACGCGGGCATGATCGTCGTCTGGGTGCGTATAGACCAATCGCGCAAGCCGCAACGTGGGCGGATAGCCCAGCTCCCGGCGGAAAGCCAACTCGCGCTCGGCGAAACCCTTGAAGTCATGCTGCGCGGCGCATTGCACCGCGTAATGCGCCGGGTGGTATGTCTGGAAGATGACCTCGCCCCCCAGCAGGCCACGCCCGGCTCGCCCGGCAACCTGCGTGAGCAGCTGGAAGGTGCGCTCGGCGGCGCGGAAATCGGGAAAGTTCAACGCTGTATCCGCCGAAATCACCCCCACCACTGTCACCAACGGGAGATCCAGCCCGCGCGCGACCATTTGCGTCCCCACTAGCATATCCGTCTCGCCCCGTGAAAATAGTCCCAGGCGCGTAGTGTGCGCCGCATGATTGCGCGCCGCATCCCGATCCCAGCGCACGATGCGCGCGCCGGGCCAGCGCTTTGCAGCCTGTTCTGCCAGCCCCTCGGTCCCCAGCCCAAACGCCCGTACTCGTGCCGAGTTGCATTCGGGGCAAGTTGGCGGCATGGGGTGCTCGAAGCTGCAGCGGTGGCAGAGTAGCGCCCGCGCCCCCGCGTGAAACGTGAGCGGAATGTCGCAGCGGGGGCAGGTCGCCGCCCAGCCGCAATCCCGGCAGAATACATAAGTGGCCGTCCCGCGCCGGTTGAGGAATAACAACGCCTGCTCACGGCGGGCCAGCGCCGCATCCACGGCCTGTTGCAGCGGACGGCTGAAGATGCTGGTGTTGCCCGCTTTCAGCTCGGCCCGTAAGTCTACGATGCGCACCGGCGGCAGCGGGATGGCGCAGGCGTCGTCACTTTCCGGGCTGACCTGATAGCGGTTGCGTGGCAGCCGGAGCTCGCGTTGCCAATCGGCGATGCGGCGGCGATGTCCCATCACGCGTTGTGGCAGTTCGATGAGCGCGTAGCGACCTTCTTGCGCGCGCTGATATGCCTCCAGCGAGGGGGCCGCGCTCCCCAAGATTAGCTGTGCGTCGCTGCTGCGCGCCAGCGCCTCGGCAGCCTCGCGGGCGTGATAGGTGGGCGCGCGCGATTCTTTGTAACTGGCATCTTCTTCTTCGTCTAGCACAATCAAGCCTAATTGGGGGAAGGGTGCAAACAGGGCCGAGCGGGTCCCTACCACCACCTGCAACGTACCGCTGCGCACCCGCCGCCAGGTGTCGAAACTTTCGCCGGGTGTGAGCGCACTATGCCAGAGGCCTACCTTACCGGGGAAACGCAGGGCAAAACGGCGCACGGTCTGCGGCGTGAGGCTGATCTCCGGTGTGAGGATGAGCGCCTGGCGGCCCTGCGCTAGCACTTCGGCAGCGGCGCGCAAGTAGAGCTCAGTCTTGCCGGAACCGGTCACGCCGAGCAAGAGTACCGGCGCAGGGGCCGCCTGAGCCAACCGGGGGGCGAGTAGTTCCCACGCTGCCTGCTGAGCCTGGGTAAGCGTAGGCGGGATCAGCGGTGTGTAGATGGTTTCAGCTAGCGGATCGCGCACGACCTCGTGGCGGGTGAAGGCCAACAGCCCGCGCTGTTCCAGCGTCTTGAGCTGCGCGGCGGTCGCGCCCACTTCAGCATAGACGACGCTCACATCTACTGGCTCCGGCTCGCCCGCGAGAAATTCGAGGATATGGGGGTAGGTTTCCAACCGCAAGCCGCGTAAACGCGCTTCCCAATCGCTGCGTGGGGCGATCAGACTCACCATCTGCGCGGTCTGGGGGCGCATTTGAGGCACAATGAGCAGTGGTTCGCTGTTGATAAGGTCTTGCTCCCGCAGGATAGCCAGTGCTCGCCGCCATCCGGTGCGTCGCAACGCCCACGCCACTTGCGAGCGGTTGAGTGAACCGCGCTCTAGCAGGAGTTCCAAACACTGGGCTGCATCATCGGGTAAGTCTGGGGGGACGGTTCCGACCTGGGGCGTGAGCCGCAAGTCGTTGCGTGGACGCAAGCCAGCGGGGAGTATCAGCCGTGCACAGACGTGCAGGGGCGTGAGTGTAGCGTCCGCCATCCAGTGCGCCAGTTCGAGCAGCGCGGGAGTGAGCAACGGGTCGGGATCGAGCAGGCTCTCGATGGAACGGGTTTCTGGTACTTCCGGAGTGGCGGGCAATGTGAGGATAACGCCGGGCAGTCGCCACGCACGAAACGGTACAATCACCAGCATTCCCGGTGTGAGCTGGCCTTCGAGTTCCGGGGGGATGTGATAATCGAACGTGCCGCTAGCGTCGCGTGCGCGGTAGGGCAAAAAGACCAGCACGCGGGCGTAAGTGGTCATGGGCTATCTGAAGGCCAGGTATCCACAATCTGATCGAGCGTCTCCGTACCGGAGGGTGTGCCGGGCGCGACCCCGCGGATACGCACCAGGGTGCCAATGTCAGCCCACTCAAACAGCAAGCGGGCCTCTTCTACATCTACAATGATGCAGCCAAACGAGGCCGGCCAGCCCAGGATGTTTCGTGAGAGTCGGTAGCCGCTGCGTGTGATGGGACGCTCGTGGATGCCGTTGTAAAATCCTGGCGCTTCCTCGTAGATACCCATGAAATACGGCATGTCTAGCGCCCAGCGTTGGGCATAAGCATCTTCCACCTTGAAAAGGATTTGGAATTGCCCGGCGAGGGTGGGCGTAGTGGACATTCCGCTTGAAATCCGCAGTTCCATGAGCGTCTCGTTATCCTGAATGGCCGTGAGGGTTTGCGTGGGTAGATCAATCTCAATGCGCTTACCCGGCGGCAAGGGATGCGGGAACAGCACATCAATTGAGGGGATGATGAGCGTCTGCCAGGCATTGAGCGCGTTGGGGTCCACATCGGGATTAGCGCGCTCGAGCTGGTACTGGGGAAATCCAAAAGAGTAGGCAATGTCGAAGAAGTAATTGCCGGGTTGCACCACGTATGTGCGGGCGGGATGCCGGATATGCGCGCGCGCGGCGTAGTCGCCGTTTTGCAGCGCGGCGAGCACGGTGTCGCGGGTGACAGGGACATCGAGTATCCGCTCCTCACCCAATTCTGGAGCGAGTGCTTCCAGCCATGCAGCGATGCCTTGCGGATTAATACGCAGTTCGAGTTGCCGGGCGGCAGGGCGGCGGATGGTGGACAGCCACGCGCTGAGCTCTGCGGGCGATAGTGCGAATTCGGCGTAGTAGTCGTTGGTAAGTGGGTCGTCGGCGATGAGTGTGAAGGGCCGCGCCAGCAGCGCTTGCGCCTGGGTATAGGCCGGGTCGGCCTCGAGGATGACGGGGGGCGGGTAGGCGAAGATGAGCTGCGTTGTGGGCAGGTCTTGCGCCAGGGCGTTGAGCACGGCCTGCGCGCTACGTTCCACATCCAGCCCGCGGCCCGGTTGCGCGGGCGTGGCCGTGACCGCGCCTGCCGCAAATGTAAGGCTGGCTTCGGTGGGGGCGATGGCGAGCTGCGGGGCGAGCGCTGCAATCCAGGCTGTGACGCGGGCCGGGTCGGCGGGGGTGAGGCGGGGTTCAATGTCTACGCCGGAGGCGTTAATCTGCCAGGGTGCGAGCACCTGCGCGAACCAGTCCCCCTCGCGGCCCACGCGGTAGGCAGCTTGTGCAGTGGCCTGCACGTCATAGCCTTGCCCCACATCGGCCCAGGTGAGGGTAAAGCCAGGGCCGCCCTCGAGCCGCAGCGTTTGCGCCGCCGGATCGGGCAGCTCCCGCCGCAGGCGCGCAGTGGCCTGCGCTACCGTGAGATCGCCCACATCAATTCCGGAAACACTCACCCCAGCGTAGATGTGCTCTGCGTTGAGACTGGGGTAAGCCAGAAACAATCCCAGTCCGCCCAGCGCGAATACAATGAGCAAAATAACAGCGATGGTTAAGAGTCGTTTATGCATATTTTGTCATCCATTTGGCGTGATGCGTGAAACGTGAAGCGTGACCAGAAAATTCTTCACGTTTCACGCATCACGTTTCACGTCTCATTATACCAAGAATTTCGCTGCTAGATAGCGACCGCTGGTTCATTGCCGCGTAAGCGTTTGAGGCCGTAAAAGCCGTTCATCGCAGCGGTCATCAGCCAGGCGCCGGGGCGCAAGTAGCATGCCGCCCGCGCGATACGTCGCAACGCATACTGCGGCGAGAAGGCCCGTCGCCATAGCGCGCGATGCGCGCCCAACAGTTCGGTCTCGCTCATCCCTTGCGGCGTAAAGGCGACGTTGTAGCCGTTATAGGCGGCGCTGGACTTGCTCGCCAGCAACCGCTGTTGTTCCGCTAATTGTGTGTAGAGTGGTGTGCCGGCATAGGGGGTGAGGATGCTGATGAATGGGACATCCACGCCTATTTCGTAGAGCCGGTCGGCCATGGCAACGATGCTCTCTGGGGTGTCGCCATCGAACCCGGCGACAAAACCGGCCATTACACAGATGCCGCGCTGGTGTAATGCTGCAATGGAGCGGCGATAGCGGTCGGCTTGATTTTGGGGCTTGTTGGCGGCCTTTAGCGAATCAGTTCCGAACGTCTCGATGCCGAAGAAAACGCCGATGCAACCCGAAGCCGCCATCAAATCCAGCAGCTCTGTATCCTGGGCAATGTCCATGCTCGCCTGCGTGAGCCACCAGCGTTTGAGGGGGATCATCTCTCGCAGCAGGTCTTTGATGTACGAGCGGGTAGCTGTGAGGTTGTCATCCCAGAACCAGACCACTTTGCGTTGCCACCAGTGCGGGAAATCGTTGTAGGCAATATCGCGCAAGACATCCGGGATAGGGCGCATTCGAAAGCCGGGATTGAGTCCAGGTACGCAGCAGAAGGAGCAGGCGAAGGGACAGCCGCGCGTCGCTTGTATTACCCGTTGGACGAAGAAATCCGCCGGAAGCAAATCGTAGCGGGGTGTGGGCAGAGCATCGAGTGCGGGTGGCGGGCCGGCGTAACGGGCTTGCAGTCGTCCGGCAGCCGCATCGGCGAGCAGCTGCGGCCAGGTGGTTTCCGCCTCACCGATGCAGATAGCGTCACAGTGGGTCAGCGCCTCATCCGGCCAGAACGTGACGTGCGGCCCGCCCGCCACCACGCGCTTCCCTTGTGCGCGGAAAGCGTCCGCCAGGCGATAGGCTTCATCCGCAAAGCCGCTGAAGAACGAAAGTGCAATCAAATCCGCATCGGTATCCAAATCCACTGGCGTCACTTGTTGATGGATAACGCGCACCTGATGCTCCGGCGGTGTCAGTGCGGCGAGGTAAATGCCGGAAAGCGGCGGGACGAAGTGTTTTTCGTGCCCGTACCGGTAGCGCGGCACATACACAACGATAATGTCAATTTTCATGGCGAAAATTATCCTTTCGCGGTAGGCTAAATGTCTTTCAGTATAGCATACCCATGCTCCCATAATCTATCAATTGGAAAATCGGTGAGTCAGCGCGCTGGTGAATTGAGAATCTATAAGGCGGTGGTTGAGCCTATCGAAACCATCGCCGGGTCGCGGCAGGCGGTGGGTGGGGTTCGGCAGGCTCACCCACCGCTTGCCGAACTCCACCACCGGCGGAATTTTCGGACAGGTTCTACACCAAAATTCGTCTACCCGCTTGCTTTAGAATGTGCTATAATTTGTGTGTATGGGAGCGAATACTTTGGACGAGCATAATGGGAGCGCTGCTGAGCAGCAGTCAGATACCATCCTGGCGAAAATTCAACGGCGCTTGGATTATACCTTTACGCAACCGGCTTTGTTACAACAGGCCCTCACTCACCCCTCTTACGCGCATGAGCACGCCGACGCGAGTAACGTGGAAACGAATAACCAACGCCTGGAATTCCTGGGTGATGCGGTACTCGACTTTCTTGTGGCGGCGTGGCTTTATCGCACCTACCCTGATGCGCCCGAAGGCCAACTGACGCGCCTGCGCGCTACGCTGGTTTGCACTACTTCGCTGGCGACTTTGGCGCTAGAGTTGGGTGTGGGACAGGCGCTACATCTGGGCCGTGGCGAGGAGGATAACGGTGGGCGACTGCGTCCCGCCAATCTGTGTGATGCGCTGGAGGCGGTAGTTGGTGCGCTATACCTCGATGGCGGGCTGGATGTGGTCTGGGTGCGTTTGGCTCCCTGGTTCGCCAGCGAAGTTGCGCGGATTTTGCAAGCCGTTTCGTATGTAGATGCTAAATCACGTTTTCAGGAGTGGGCGCAAGCTGAGCGCGCCATCACGCCTACCTATCGCATTGTCCATGAGTACGGGCCGGATCATGCCAAGGTCTTCACCGCCGAAGTGTTATTAGGGGACACCGTCGTGGGCGCCGGCGAGGGGCACAGCAAGCGGCTGGCTGAGCAAGCTGCTGCTGAGAATGCGTTACAACAGGTTGTCGTCTAGACCTGGCAGGTCTTCAGAAGTTTCAGACTTCCAAGAGGTACAATAACTATGATGCGTTTTGATCGCTTCACCGAGCGTGCGCAAGAGGCTGCACAGCGCGCAGTAGAAATGATGACCCAGTACGGCCATAGCCAGGTGGATGTGGAACACCTGTTGTTGGCGTTACTTAATCAACCGCAAGGCGCGGTCCCCGAAATTCTCACTGAGTTGGGCGTAGATGCGGCAGCAATGGCGCAAAACCTCGATCAAATCCTCAGCCAGATTTCGCGCCCCGGTATCTACGGCGCGCGTGGCACGGCGCAAATCTTCATCACCCCGCGCGTCAAGCGGGTGCTCGATCTGGCACAGGAAGAGGCTAATCAGCTGGGTGATGAGTATATCTCCACTGAGCATCTTTTTCTGGCAATTACGCACGAGCGCAACACTGCTATTGCCAAGTTGCTGGAAAGCGGTGATTTGCAACGCGAGCGGGTGCTGGAAGTCGTGCGGCGGATGCGCGGCGGGCAGCGCGTCACCAGCGCCAAATCCGAATCGCAGTACCGCGTGCTGGAGCGTTACAGCCGCGATCTCACCCAACGCGCACGTGAGCAAAAGCTCGACCCGGTCATCGGACGTGACGAGGAAATCAAGCGCGTCATCCAAATCATGGTGCGGCGCACCAAGAATAACCCCGTGCTCATTGGCGAGCCGGGCGTGGGCAAGACGGCCATCATCGAGGGGCTGGCGCAGCGCTTGGCGGATGACGATATCCCCGAAATCCTCAAGGGTAAGCGGTTGTTGCAGCTCGATCTGGGCGCGCTGGTGGCGGGGACGCGCTTCCGAGGTGAGTTCGAAGAGCGGCTCAAGGGCGTATTGGAAGAAGTACAACGCTCGCAGGGTGAAATCATCCTGTTCATTGATGAACTGCACACGGTAGTGGGCGCGGGCAACGCTGTAGGCGCGCTCGATGCTTCTAACATGATCAAGCCGGCCCTGGCGCGCGGCGAATTACAAGCCATCGGCGCCACCACGCTCGATGAGTATCGCCAGTACATCGAGAAAGACGGTGCGTTGGAGCGCCGCTTCGCACCGGTGTTTGTGGATGAGCCTTCGGTGGAAGATACCATTGAGATGCTGCGCGGCCTGCGTGACCGGTACGAGGCGCACCACAAGGTCAACATCTCCGACGCGGCGCTGGTGGATGCAGCCCGGCTCGCTCACCGCTACGTTACTGACCGTCATCTGCCGGACAAGGCCATTGATCTGATGGACGAGGCCGCCGCCAAGCTCCGGGTTACGCTCTACACGCTTCCTCCCGACCTCAAGCGCATGAGCGATGAGGTCAACCGCCTGCGCGTGGAGGAAGAAGAAGCCTCCAACGGGCGCGATTACGAGCGGGCGGCGCAGATCAAGGTACAGCGGTTGCGCCTGGAGCAGGTGTACGAAAAGCAGCGTGAGGAATGGTTGCAACAACATCGCATTGATGAGACGGTGAAGCCCGAGGATATCGCCTCTGTCGTCTCCTCGTGGACGGGGATTCCGGTAACGCAGGTATTGGAGACTGAGGCGAAGAAGCTGTTGCGCATGGAAGAGGCGTTGCAAGAGCGGCTGGTCGGCCAGAACGAGGCCATCAACGCCATCGCTGACGCTATCCGCCGGGCGCGCGCCGGCCTCAAGGATCCGCGCCGGCCCATCGGCTCGTTCCTGTTTCTGGGCGCATCGGGCGTGGGCAAGACGGAGATGGCGAAATCGTTGGCGGCCTTCCTCTTCGATGACGAGGATGCGCTGCTGCGGATAGACATGAGCGAGTATCGCGAGGCGCACACCATCTCGCGGCTGTTTGGTGCGCCGCCCGGCTATGTAGGCTACGACCAGGGTGGGCAGCTGACCGAATCCGTGCGGCGGCGGCCCTATCAGGTGGTGCTGTTCGATGAGATCGAGAAAGCCCACGCCGATGTATGGAACGCGCTGCTGCAAATCCTCGACGAGGGTCGGCTCACCGATGGCCAGGGGCGACAGGTGGATTTCCGCAACACGGTGGTGATTATGACCTCTAACGTGGGGACGGCGCATGTGCGGCGCGGCGGGGCGTTGGGCTTCGCGCGCGGTGATGGGCAAGAGGACAAGGAGAGCCAGCAGCGTGTGATGGGCGCGCTAAAAGAGACATTCCGCCCGGAGTTCCTCAACCGGGTGGATGAGATCATCGTGTTCAAGAATCTCACGGTAGAGGATGTGGTGCGCATCGTGGCGTTGCAGCTGCGCGAGGTGCAGGAACGCCTGCAAGAATACGGCTTGCAAGTCACACTGACCCCCGATGCGCAACGCTGGCTGGCCGAGCAGGGCTACGATCCGCAGTTCGGCGCGCGCCCCTTGCGCCGGGCCATCCAGCGGTACGTCGAAAGCCCGTTGAGCGTCAGCCTCCTGCGCAGTGAGTTCACCAGCGGCGATGCCATTCATGTGGATTTGACGGACGGCGAGCTGGCGTTCAGCAAGCAAGAAGCGGCCGTCGTTGCGGAAGAGGCGTAAGCCGGAAGAATGACTTTTCTGAAAAAACTAGAGAGAATCACGCTAAGGCGCAAAGACGCCAAAAAGTTTTAACCAGAGCAACTGTTGAGAAGCAACACAGCGCAGTTTTAGAATGGACGCTCTGAGTTCTAACCACGAACAATCGGAGGCTGAAAATGCTTACGACTCAAATCAGCATGAAGGAATTAGCGCATGATCCAGCGATGGTGGTTATTAGTATGGATGATTATCAAATCTTGGAACAAGCGCGGCAGCAGCAAGATACAGAAGCACGTCAAACGCAATGGGATTGGGCTGCACGCGCGCAGCAATTGCGCGAGACTATTGCGCAACGCACGGACGGCCTTTTACCAGATTCCACCGCTGAGTTGAATGAATTGAGAGAGGAACGCGCTGATGGCTACCCCGGTTTGTATTGATGCTGGTATCTTGATCAAGCAAGTTGTGCCGGAGCCAATATAGCGATCTGGCAATGGCGTTATGGACTCACGGTATAAAATCTGAATGGGAAATTGTGGTGCCTGCACTGTTCTGGTTCGAGGTTACAGCTGTTTTGCGCAAAAAGGTATATCGGCAGCTACTTACGCCAGCTGAGGGCGAACAAGCCTTGTTCACAGCACTGGAAGCCAACGTGCAGATCATCTCCTGGCCCAATTTACATCAGCAAGCCTGGAAATTAGCGGGACGTTTCCAACAGCCCACAGCTTACGATGCCCATTATCTGGCACTGGCTGAATCGCTAGGGTGTGATTTTTGGACTACTGATGAGCGGTTGTTCAATACTGTCAAGAATGTTGCGCCTTGGGTCAAATGGCTGGGCGCATTCAATCCACATACATAGCCAAGTAACAGTTGGTTTTCTCGACAATTCCGTGAACAGTTATGCGTTCTTAACACGCTGAGTGGTTGTAACTTTATTTTAGTGCGGTATAATGAAAAGTACCGACAACGTAGTTGGAACGCCTTCAAATAAGAGGGTTCTGGTTTTATATCAGTCTATAATTCTTAGCGTTGAAAGGAGGTTCAACTATCGGCGATTGCCATGTATGTAGTTCCTATACAGTTTCCCCAATAAACCCAATTTAGTTTTAGGAGGAGAATCTCATGCGTAAGAATCTTTTGGCTTTGGTGAGTGTATTGATGGTGGTCAGCTTGCTGTTGACCGCATGTGGTGGCGCCGCTACCCCGGCGGAGAAGGCAATCAGCGTTGGCATGGTCACCGATATGGGTGGCGTGGATGACAAGTCCTTCAACGCTACCTCGTGGGCCGGTGTACAGCGCGCCATCACCGAGATGGGTGTAGAGGGTTCCTACCTCGAATCGCAGCAGCAGACTGACTATGCGACCAACATCACGCAATACATCAATCAGGACACCGATCTGATCGTCACCGTCGGCTTTTTGCTGGCTGATGATACGGCTGACTTCGCTGGGCGCTATCCGGACACCAACTTCGCCATCGTGGATAATAATTCCCTGGGTAACAATGTTCGCGGTCTTACTTTCTCCACTGATCAAGCCGGGTTCCTGGCCGGGTATGTGGCGGCAGGCGCCACCCAGACCGGTAAAGTTGCCACCTTCGGCGGCATCAACATTCCCCCAGTGGTCATCTTCATGGTTGGTTTCGAGTATGGTGTGAAGTACTACAACCAGCAACACGGCACCAACGTGGAAGTGCTCGGTTGGGACACCGCTGCTAATAATGGCGTGTTCGCGGGTAACTTCGAGTCCACCGATGACGGTCGCCGCATTGCTGACACCTTCATGAATGAAGGCGCCGACATCATCATGCCCGTTGCTGGTCCTGTGGGCCTTGGCTCGGCGCAGGCTGTGCGCGAGCACGGCAACGCCTGGATTGTCGGTGTGGACACCGATTGGACCGTCAGTGCTGCTGAGTACGCCAATGTGGTTCTCACCAGCGTGATGAAGAATATGGATATAGCTGTTTACGACAGCATCAAGTTGGTGGCAAGCGACAACTTTAGCGGTTTCAATGGCGAAAATTACCTCGGCACGCTGGAGAATGGTGGCGTGGGTCTGGGCAAGATCGCTGCTGGCGCAGTGTCGCAGGACGTGATCAATGAGCTCGAGACGGTCAAGGCAGACATCATCTCCGGTAGCATTGACACCGGTTGGAATGCCTACATCTCCGGCCTGGGGCAGTAATCTGTTTTCTAAGGGCAAGGCGGCCTGTGCGCCTTGCCCTTACCTTTTTATCATGGCATTATTTTTCAGCATTGTTGCTGGTAGCACATGAAACGTGAAACGTGAATCCCCTCACGTTTCACGTTTCATGTTTCAAAAACAGAGATGTTTTTGCCCCTCGCCTTCACACTTTCTGAGCAGAGCGAACTAAAGATTGCGTTACACTTGCTAAATAGATTTGAGATTTATTGATTTGCAGATTTTCTAAGGAGGTCTCTATGCCCCCAGTTTTAGAGTTAAAGGGAATCACCAAACGCTTTCCCGGCGTGCTTGCTAACGATCACATTGACCTGACCTTGAACGAAGGGGAAGTGTTGACGTTGTTGGGCGAGAACGGGGCCGGGAAAAGCACGCTTATGAACATCCTCTATGGCCTGTATGCGCCCGAAGAAGGCGAAATCTACATCCGTGGCAAGCAAGTGACCATCAACGGGCCGGGGGATGCGATTGCGATGGGCATCGGCATGGTGCATCAGCACTTTATGCTCGTCCCGGTGCTCACTGTGACCGAGAACGTTATGTTGGGGATGGAATCTATCCGGCACGGGCTGTTTCTGGATCGAAAATCTGCTGCGGAACGGATCCGAGCTATCTCTGAGCAGTACGGTCTGGATGTGGAACCGCACGCGCTGGTGGGCGAATTGCCTGTCGGTATCCAGCAGCGTGTGGAAATTATCAAACTGCTCTACCGCAATGCCGATATTCTGATTCTCGACGAACCAACCGCTGTCTTGACCCCCCAAGAGGTTGAAGGACTTTTCAAGATTATCCGCACGTTGCTTGCTGATGGCAAATCCATCATCTTCATCAGCCACAAGCTGAAGGAAGTGTTGGAGATTTCGGATAGCATTGCCGTGTTGCGCGGCGGGCGCATGGTAGGTACTGCTGACCCGGCTACCAGCAACGAACGCACGTTGGCCTCGTTGATGGTAGGACGCGAGGTTATCCTGAGTGTTCCCAAGGAGCCAGCTCAGCCCACCGACGTAGTCCTTGCAGTGGAAAATCTCGAGGTGATGAGCGACCGCCATCAGCTAGCGGTGCGTGGTATCTCGTTCGAAGTGCGCGCTGGCGAAATTGTCGGCGTGGCCGGGGTACAGGGCAACGGTCAAACGGAGCTGGTGGAAGCGATGACGGGCCTGCGCCAACCGGTGGATGGGAAGATCACTTTGTTGGGGCAGGATATCACGCATGCCAACCCGCGTATCATTACCGAAATGGGCACGGGGCATGTGCCGGAAGATCGCCAGCGTGACGGGCTGGTGCTGAGCTATCCTATCACCGATAACATGATCTTGAATACCTATTACTTGCCACCGGTAGCTCAAGGGCTGATGTTGCAGGAACAGGCGATCAAAGAGCGCGCTGAGCGGTTGGTAGCCGAATACGATGTGCGCACACCCAGTATCCAAACTTCGGCGGGCAGCCTTTCCGGCGGCAATCAACAGAAAGTCATCGTGGCTCGCGAGTTGAGCCGCCCAGTCAAGTTGACAATTGCTTCACAGCCTACGCGCGGGTTGGATGTTGGCTCGATTGAGTACATCCACTCGCAGCTGGTGCGCAAACGCGATGAGGGCGCAGCCGTCTTCGTTGTCTCGGCAGAACTCGATGAAGTTATGTCACTGGCAGATCGCATTATGGTTATGTTTGAAGGTAGAATCATGGCAATACTTCCGGCAGAAGGTGCGACCAAAGAAGAAATCGGCCTGTTGATGGCCGGAGTCACTCCCGAAACATCCACACCGATTCAGGAGGCAGTATGAACGAGCAAACAGCAACCCCTACACAAGAAGCACCGCATAAGAAGGCTTCTCCCTTGCGAGGGCTTCTTGTACCGCTGTTGGCAATTGTCACAGCAATGATCTTGGGCGCGATTGTTATCATCACCACCAATGAATCGGTGTATGAGACGTTGCAGACGCGCGGCCTGGTCGCAGCTATTGGACGTAGCTTCGAGGTGATCTGGGTGGCATACGGCGCGTTTTTTATGGGTGCGTTCGGTGACCCGCAACGCATGATTCAGGGTTTGGGCGAGTGGATTTCCACTGGCGATGGGACGCGTTGGTTACGGTCGTTGTACCCCATTACCGAGACCTTGCGCTATACCACGCCTTACATCTTCGCCGGGTTAGCCGTCGCGGTAGGGTTTCGCGGTGGCCTGTTCAACATCGGCGCAGAGGGACAGTATTTCATTTCTGGGTTGACCACAGTCTTTGTGGGATTTGCGCTCAAGGGTATGCCCTGGTTCATCCATCTGCCGGTAGCGATTATCGCGGGAGTGGCGGGTGGGGCGCTGTGGGCGGCTATTCCGGGTCTGCTCAAGGCCAAGACTGGAGCGCATGAAGTCATCAATACGATTATGATGAACTACATCGCCATTCGGATCGCGGATTTCATGCTAGATGTAGGCGGGCCGTTGTCACGTGGTGATGGGCGTCCGGTGAGTCCATTCATCGAAACTTCGGCGCATTTACCGCAGTTCTTCCCCTCCAATTCGGAAATCCGCTTCAACATGGGCTTCATCATGGCGTTGTTGGCGGCCTGGTTCGTCTACTGGCTGCTCTTCAAGACCACGCTGGGCTATGAAATCCGCACGGTGGGGCAGAACCCGCGCGCGGCCAAATATGCCGGCATGAGCGTTTCCAAGACCATTGTGTTGACGATGGTTATTAGCGGCGGGTTGGCGGCTCTGGCGGGCGTGACCGACATCCTGGGGGTGCTGCGGTTCATGCCCAATGCCTTTTCCGCCGGTTACGGCTTTGATGCGATTGCGCTGGCCCTGTTAGGCAATAGCCATCCGATGGGCGTCGTGCTGGCCTCGCTCCTGTTTGGCGCGTTGCGCGCGGGTGCGCGCAACATGCAGGGTGTGGCGCGCGTGCCACTAGACATCACGGCAATTTTGCAGGGTTTAATCATTATCTTCATCGCGGCCCCCGCGATCATCCGTTCACTCTACCGCTTGCGCGAAACCGATACGGGCGATGAAATCGTCCTGACGCGCGGGTGGGGTCAGGTATAAGGAGGCCGTATCATGGAAGAAACCAGTGCAGGTTTGCTACGAGAAACCAAGCGCCGGGCGCAGACGATGGGCATTGCATTCCTCGTGTTTGCCCTGCTTGCGATCCTGTTGTTTATCCCTGGTGTCAGCGGTGAGCAAGTCACAACCTTTGCGCTCGATTTGCCGCGCATGACAGACGTTTGGCCTATTGGTAGCATCAGGTTCAATACGGCCTTCGGATTGTATGCGATGGTACTGATTATGGCGGTTTTGGGCGGTGTGCAGCTAGCGCGTGGCTTCAAACGCGCCTACATGATATTGGGCGTGGTGGTCACACTCTTCATCCTTACCTTCCTTACCTGGGCGGCGCGGGATGCTTCGATGAATATGACTGGCATGTTACAATCCACGTTATTGCGCGCTGTGCCCATCGTTTGCGCCGCGCTCAGCGGCGTGATGTGCGAGCGCTGCGCCATCATCAACATTGGCATCGAGGGCATGATGCTCTCCGGCGCGTTTATGGCGGCGCTGATGGGCAGCGTGACCCAGAGCGCGTGGGGCGGGCTGATCGCGGCCTTGCTGGCTGGCGGGCTGATGGGCGCGTTGCTGGCGGTGTTGGCGATCAAATACAAGGTGAACCAAATCATCGCTGGCACAGCCATCAACATCCTGGCGACCGGGTTGACCAGTTACTTCAGCTCCCGTTATCTCCAGGGCAGTGCCACACTCAATAACCCGCCAACCTTCCCTACCATTTCCATCCCTCTCTTGAGCCGCTTACCGGTGCTAGGGCCGGTGTTCTTCAATAACACCTTCCCGGTGTATTTGACCCTGATCCTGGTGGTTGTGATTCACGTTATGCTCTTCCACACCCGTTGGGGGTTGCGGACGATCGCGGTAGGTGAGAAGCCGCGCGCGGCGGATACGCTGGGCGTCAACGTGTTCCTCATCCGCTACGTCAATACTATCCTCGGCGGGATGGTCGCCGGGCTGGGTGGTGCTTACCTGGTGCTGAGCTCCGTGCCGCGCTTCGATGAGTTGATGACCGCCGGGCGCGGCTTCATCGGCCTGGCCGCGATGATCTTCGGCAAGTGGATGCCCGGCGGCGCGTTGGGTGCGTCGCTCATCTTCGGCTTTGCGGACTCGCTCCAGACCAATCTGGCGATTCTGCGTGTGCCGATTCCCTCGCAGTTCTTGTTGATGGCCCCCTATCTGGCGACGATGATCGTGTTGGCCGGCGTCGTAGGCCGCGCCAACGCCCCCGCCGCTGATGGTGTGCCTTACGAGAAAGAGTAGTTCTAAACTGTAATGCGTAATGCGTAATACGTTTAACAGCGTATTACGCATTATTTTTTTTATTGAGGTTGTGATGACTAGCGAAAATTGGCCCGATGAATTTATCCGCCGCATGAGCGGCTGGTTGGATGCCGAAGCGCCCGCGTTCTTCGCTGCGCTCGCCAAACGCGATATCGGCTTGCGCCTCAATGCCCTGCGCGCCGCGCCCGCTGTGCTGGCGGCGCGGTTGCCCTGGGAGACCGCGCCTATCCCCTGGTGTCCCGAAGGCCGCTGGCTGCAAATCGAGGATGCTGCTGCTGGCGCACATCCTTATCACACTGCCGGTGTCTACTATATGCAGGACCCCAGCGCGATGGCGGCGGGCGTGCTGCTCGATCCGCAACCCGGCGAGTGGGTGCTCGATCTCGCCGCCGCGCCGGGGGGCAAGGCTACGCACCTTGCCGCACGGATGCAGAATCAGGGCGTGCTGGTCGCCAACGAGGTGGCGCGCAACCGCGCGCCGGTGCTGGCGATGAACCTGGAGCGCCTGGGCGTGACCAACGCGCTCGTGACCAATGAGACGCCGGAGCGGTTGGCGCAACGGTGGCCCGGCTATTTCGATGCGGTGCTGGTGGATGCGCCCTGCTCCGGCGAAGGCACGTTCTCGCGGGATTCGCTCGCTGCGCGCGATTGGAGCGTGGCGGTGGTGCAAGGCAACGCCCGGCGGCAGCTGGCGATTCTGGAGCAGGCCGCCGCGCTCGTGCGCCCTGGCGGACGGCTGCTCTACGGTACCTGCACCTTCGCGCCGGAAGAGGATGAGGGCGTGATTGCTGCGTTCCTCGCTACACGTGGGGATTTTGAGGTTGCTGATTTGCCTGCGCTGCCGGGATTGCATTCGGGCCGTCCGGAGTGGATAGACGCTCCGCCGGAACTCGCGCGCGTGGGCCGCTTCTGGCCGCATCAAGGGCCGGGTCACGGGCACTTCTACGCGCTGCTACGCCGGCGCGGCACAGCGCCCACCGATCTACCGGTCATCTGGGAGGATTGCGATGTGCCGGGGCGCGTGCTCCGGCTTTACCGTGAAGGCGTAGGTGAGGCGCTGGTCGAACCACCGCCAGAGGCCGGGCTGACCCTTACCAAAGACGATCAGCTCTATATTACGCCACTCTCGCCACCGTTGCGCGAACGATTGCGGGTACTACGGCTCGGCTGGTGGGTGGGCACGCTGCGACACGGGCAGGTCAATCCCAACCATGCCCTGGCGATGGCGCTCGTGCCGGACGCCGCGCGCCAAACCGAGACACTTGCCGTGGATGATGAACGCCTCAGAGCCTTTCTCGCGGGTGGCTTCTGGCCCGATGACGGCCCGCCTGGCTTTGTGTTGGTCACGGTCGAAGGTTTCCCGTTGGGGTGGGGTAAACGTGGTGGAGGGCGGCTTCGTAGCCGGTATCCCGTGCATTTACGCTGAACGCGAAGCGCCCCCAACCTGTAGTTGGGGGCGCTTGATTATGCTGCTACTGTGCGTGCCTTAGGGATTGCAGTTGCCGCCCCTATTCCCCTGATTGCGCATCATGCCGGGGGCGCCAGGCCCGCCCATATTACCGCGCATCCGGCCCATCATGCCTTGCCCCTGCGGCAGTGCATCGGCCTGCTCTTGCGTGATGACGCCATCGGCTACGGCCTGGGCCACTGCTGCCTCATGCGCCGCCTGCATCTGCGTCTGGAATGTGGCGCGATCCAGTCCCAGCTCATCGAGCCATTCCGGCAGCCGCTTTTCAGCGAGTTCCGCCTCTTCGATGCCCAACGCCGTCGCCGTCAGCACACGCGGATCGAGGTAGGCTTGTAGCGCGCGCCGTACCTGCATCCGCTCGGCCTGCTCTTCCGTGATGAGGCCCTCATCCAGGGCTTGCTCCATCGCGCGGGCGTGCGCGCGCTCGCGGGCCGCTTGCAGCGCCGGGACGGTCACGCCGAGCTCCTCAGCCAGCAGCGCGTCCTTATCAATCGTCTTGAATGGGCCAAACGGCCCGCCGCCCTGCGCATTGACCGCCGGTGCGCCACTGAGCGCCAACCCCACCGTCACGAACAACGCGATTGCCAACCCCATCGCCAACCATCGTTTGCTTTTCATCGCATACCTCCCTGGTATCTAAAGCTGTAGGAATTGCTTCCCCTTTTACAACTATAGTTTACCAGAGGCCGGTTAAGATTTGGTGAAGGCGGTGTTTAGAATTGTAGAAGGGGCGGACGGCCGTCCGCCCCTACGCAAACCTGACTGCAATCCTTTATTGACATCTCCGCCGACTGTATAACAATATGTAGGACGGGTTGCCAACCCGTCCTACCCCATGCCAGGAGGCTCTCATGTCCGAACCGTTGGAACTGCGCTTGACCATCGCCCCGCAGGGGGACGCCTACACCGCCCGCGTGGACTGTCACGAGCTCGGCACGGATGCCGGCCCTTTCCCTTTCGCCCTGCCGCTGGATGACGCTATCCTCGACGAGCTCCGCTGGTATCTGGAGCAGTACATCCGCTGGCCCGTGGGCGAGGAGGAACGTGCCGCGCGCGTCGCCAATCAGCTGGAAGGCTGGGGCCGCGCGCTCTTCGCTGCGGTTTTCACCGCGACCGAGGCCGCCCGCGTGTGGACGCAGTTCCGCCTGCACGAGCCCGACCGCCCGCGCCTCGTCACGCTCGATTGCACCGAATCGCCCGTGCTGCGCCTGCCCTGGGAGCTCCTCGCCGATGAGGAGGGGCACCTCTTCGCGCTGGGCATCGGCTTCCGGCGACGGTTGCACAAGGTCGCCGCCGCGCGCCCCCGCGCCTTCGAGCTGCCCGTCCGCGTGCTGCTGGTGATTGCCCGCCCCGAAGGCGACGGCGCGAGCTTCATTGATCCCCGCGCCAGCGGCCAGGCGCTCCTGGAGGCGGTCAAGCCCCTGGGCAACGCCGTGGCCGTGGAATTCCTGCCCGCCGGGACGCTCAAGTCGCTCACCGACCGCCTCAACGCGCGGCACGCCCCGCCCGTCCACATCGTCCACTTCGACGGGCACGGCGTCTATTCACAGGCGCGCGGCCTGGGATACCTGCTCTTCGAGGACAAAACCGGCAAGCCCGATCGGGTGGATGCCGACCAGCTGGGCAATCTGCTCGCCCGCGCCGGCATCCCCCTGATGATTCTGGATGCCTGCCAATCGGCGCACGGCGACGCGCCCGACCCCTACAGCAGCGTGGCGCAGCGGTTGATCCGCGCCGGGGTGGGCAGCGTGGTGGCGATGCAGTACAGCATCCTCGTGGCGGCCAGCAAGCAATTCTTCGCCGCCTTCTACACCGCGCTGGCGGAGGGGAGCAGCATCGGGCAGGCGGTGGACGCCGGACGCTACGACCTGCTCGCCGAGACGGGCCGCTTCGTCCTGCACCATCCCGACGGCTCCGACCGCCCCATCTCCCTGCGCGATTGGTTCCTGCCCGCGCTCTATCAGCAGGCGGCGGATCCGTCTCCGTTTTTCAACGCAAAGGCGCAAGGGGGCAAAGACGCAAAGGAGCGAGAAAGCGAAAAGGCGGGTGAGCGGAAAAGCGATCCGTTTGCGGTTTACGAGGCAGGCTTGGGGCGGATGTTGCCGCAGCTGGCGGGCGAGGCGCTGGAAGTGGACGCGCGGACGCTGGAAGCGCGCCTGCGGGAGAACCTCCGCTTTGCCCGCGTGGATGGCGACACGGAGACCCGCCGCGCCGAGCGCAGCGCCATCCTCCGTGAGCTGAACGCCCTCTGCGAACGCGCCCTCGGCCTCCCTTTCGACATTCTTTGCGCGCCCGCTGTCTCCACTCCCACTCACCCCGTCACCCCCTCACCCCATCACTCCCTTCTCGGCGACTTCCCCCAACCGCGCTACGGCTTCATCGGGCGGGCGCGCGAGCTGTGGCGCTTGGAGCGGCTGCTGGCGGAACGGCGCATCGTGGTGTTGCACGCCTTCGGCGGGCAGGGGAAGACCGCGCTCGCCGCCGAGGCTGCGGATTGGCTCACGCAAAAGGGCCGCTTCGCCCGCGCCGTCTTCCTCTCGTTTGAACCGGGCTACGCCGCGGATGCCGCGCTCACGCAGCTGGGCCGCCTGCTGGTGGGCCAGGATTTCTCTTCGCTGGGCGAGGCCGAGCGCCTCCCCGCGCTGCGCCGCGCCCTGGCGGAGGCCCCCACTCTGCTGATCTGGGACAACTTCGAGAGCGTCCTCCCCGGTTCCCACGCCGCCCTCCCCGAAGCCGACCTCACCGCTCTCCTCGACCTCGCCGCCGCCCTCGTCTCTCCGACTAAAGACTCTCCGACTAACGACTACTCGACTACCCGACTTTTAGTGACCACCCGCAACCTCGACCCCGACGACCTCCCCCACCCCGCCTTCCGCCCCGGCCAAACGACCGCGCTGCTCCCGCTGGAGGGCCTCACCCACTGGGAGGCGCTGGAGCTGGCGGGCAACATCCTCGACGCGCTCTCGCACCCCCGCCCGCCCCGGCTCGACCTGGAGCGGCTGCTCGACTTCCTTGGCGGGCACCCCCTCTCCATCCAGCTCGTCACCCCGCACCTTCAGGACTACCCCAGCGTGCAGACCGTCATTGACCGCTTCGAGGACCTCTACCCCGGCTTTGCCGAAGGCCAGGCGCGCAACGAGAGCCTGGAGGTGAGCCTGCGCTTCTCGCTCGACCGGCTGAGCGAAGCGGCGCGGGCGCGCATCGCCGCGCTCGGCGTTTTCGAGGGCGGGGCGTTGGAATTTGTGATTCTGATGGTGACGGGCCTCAAGCCCTCCGAGTGGCGGCCCGCGCGGGCCGAACTGCTCCGCGCCGGGCTGGCGATGGCGGAAATGGAATCGCCGTTTAGCATTGAGACAGCAGAAGGGGCCTTTGGTGGCCACTTCCTGCGCTTCCACCCGACGCTCGCGCGCGCGCTGCGCCGTCGCCTGGATGCGGACACGCTCGCCGCGTTGGAAACCGCCTACCGGCAGGCGTATCACCGGCTCGCCAACCATCTCTACCACAACGACAGCCGCGCCCCCCAGACCACGCGCGCCGTGGCGCAGCGCGAGCTGCCCAACCTGCGCCGGGGCGTCACGCTTACCCTCGCAGCCGGCGACATGGCGACCGCCGTGACTTTCGCCGAGTGCGTCGAGCGCTTCCTGAACGTCTTTGGCCGCTGGCGCGAGCGGGAGGTGCTGATGGGGGAGGTGGCGCGCGCCTTCGCCGGACGACCGGAGGGAATAACCGGTCATCGGTCATCGGTCTCCGGTCAACCTTCAGCCGTTGAGCCGTTCACCAAAACCGAGTACCTGTTGCAGAGCCGCCAGGGGCAGATGCTGCTGGATGCGGGGCGCGCACGCGAGGCGGAGGCCGTGTTCCGCGGGCTGCTGGCCCGGATGGACGAGACAGATTACGCAGTATGCACTACGGACTACGTCTACTCCGAAAACTCCATCGAATTTGGCTATGACCGCGCCCAAATTTTACATCGCCTGGGCCGTAGCCTGATGGGGCAGGGGCGCGTGGGTGAGGCGGAAGCGGTGTACCAGCAAGCACTGGATGTACTTGCATCGCTCGCTTTTGCGACTACGGATTACGAACTACAGACTACGGTAACAGAAACCGCTATTCAGGGTGAAACCGGTGGTGTCCACACCGACCTCGCGGATGTGTTGATGTTTCAGAACCGTTACGCGGAGGCGCGGGAGCATTACGAGGCGGCACTGGAAATAGTTGCGGCGTTAGGCGATGGACGCAACGGAGCAGTGGTTTTGGGTCAGCTCGGAACGCTGGCACTGGAAGAGAACAACTTCGCCGAGGCGGAGCGGCTGTTCTGTGATGCCATTCAGCGTTTTCACAACATGGGCGAACCGCATCACGAGGCCATCAGCTGGCATCAATTGGGGATGACGTATCAAATGGCTGCAAATCACAAGCCTCAAGCGGAAAGCAATCAGCAATCAGCTTCCAGCAACCAGCTCTTGTATCAGGCGGAGGAGGCATACCAGAGTAGTTTGCAGTTGGAAGAAGTCCTAGGTAATTTGGCTGGGGCCGCGCAAACCGCCAACCAGCTGGCAGCGATCGCAGCAATAACCGGGCGGCCCGCCGATGCCGCCCGCTGGTGTCGTCGGGCGTTGGCAGATTTCCAGGCGTCCGGACAGTTGCGTGAAGTAGCCGTTGTTGCTAACAACCTTGCCTACCTGCTGCTCGCCGCCGCGCGGGGCGAGTACGGCAACCCGCCTCCAGTGGGTCTGCTGCTGGGAGCGTCCACACCTGGCACCGCCAAGACTGGCGAACTGCTCGCTGAGGCAGAATCGCTGGCGCGGCAGGCCGTGCAAATCCGCGAAACGGTGGTTCTTGACGTATCCAATGAAATTTGGACGACCTATGGCATTCTTGCGGGTATCGCCGAAATACAGGGCAACCCTGCCGCCGCCCACGAATGGTGCCGCAAGGAACGTGCCGCCTTCGTTGCCTTCCCCGGTCACTGGGCCAATCTCTCGCGGCCGTTTGGAGGTCTAGTACGAGCTATCATCGGAGGCATCCAAGGCGACCCGGCGGTGTTAGAGGCGTTGGAGCAATTGTATCCTCAAATGCTGGCAGGTGGCTTGGCTTGGCACGCCATGCCGGAAGCTATTCGCCGCCTGCTCGCGGGCGAACGCGATCTGGACGCCCTTGCGGATGAATTGAGCATTCCAGCGGCGCAATACCTGCTGCTCCACAAGGCTCTGGAAGCCCTGGCGGGCGGGGTGCAGGCCGTCCACGAATCGGACACGAATGCACGAATGGACGCCGCGCCGCCGGAGATCTCTCCCGATCAAGAAGCGCAGGCTCGCGCACTCATGGCCGCGCTCGAAGCGTGGCTCGCCACCCCGCCGGGTCAATCCGCCCTGCGGGAGCTCCAATCGCAGGGCCTCGCGGAAGAAGCGCTCCTCATGGGATTGTTGCAGCGCTTCATGGCCGCCCATGCGGGCGGCGCGTCCCCGCCGCGTGGGGACAAGGGGAATAAATAGTCGCATCGTAGGGGCGAGGCATTGCCTCGCCCCTACGCAGACCTGCCAGGTTTTTTGTTTTCATGGTTGTAGGGGCGGACGGCCGTCCGCCCCTACGTTTCATACTGCTCCAAGCCCCCGTCCCGGGGGCGGTTCAGGGATGAAATACCAGTTTGCAAATGGTTTATTTGCGTCCAAGCCGCCCCGAGACGGGGCTTTGAGCGTTAAATGCGATTGCGTCGCCCCTACGCAAACCTGGCAGGTCTGGGAAGACCTGCCAGGTTTTTTGTTTTCATGGTAGTAGGGGCGGACGGCCGTCCGCCCCTACTACGTTTCATACTGCTCCAAGCCCCCGTCCCGGGGGCGGTTCAGGGATGAAATACCAGTTTGCAAATGGCTTATTTGCGCCCAAGCCGCCCCGAGACGGGGCTTTGAGCGTTAAATGCGATCGCAAACCTGACAGGTCTTCCGAGACCTGTCAGGTTTTTGGTTGTAGGGGCGGCCGTCCGCCCCTACGTTTCATACACGCGCGGCACACGGGCGTTGATCTGGCACGTCACCTCGTAGGTGATCGTCCGCAGCTGCTCCGCCCACTCGTAGACGGTGATCTCCTCGTCGCCGCTCTTGCCGATCAGCACCACCTCATCCCCCACGCGCGCGGGCGTCTCCGGCCCTAGATTCACCATGCTCTGATCCATGCACACGCGCCCGACGATGGGGTAGCTGCGCCCGCCAATCAGCACGCGCCCGCTGTTGGAGAAGAGCCGGTTGAAGCCATCGGCGTACCCGGCGGGGATGGTGGCGATCCACGTCCGCTCCGGCGCGCTCCACATGCGCCCGTAGCCGATGCTCGTGCCCGCCTCCACCTGCTTGAGGAACGAAATCCGCGTGAGGAAGCTCAAGCCCGGCTTGAGCGGGATGGTGGCGGGCGTCTCCGCATCCGGGCGGAAGCCGTAGATCATGATACCGGGGCGCACCATGTCGAGCCAGCCCTGCGGATGGGCCAGCACCGCGCCGGAGTTGGAGCAATGCACCAGGGCGGTGCGCCGCCCGATGGCCGCGTGGATGGCATCCACCACCGCTTTGAAGCGCGCGATTTGCGCCTGCGTGTAGGCGGGATCGCCCGCATCGCTCACCGGCAGGTGCGTGAACAGCCCCTCCAGCCGCAGGTGGGGGCAGGCGCGCTCGATGTGCTCCGCCAGCGCGGGCGCCTCGTCCGGCGCGACGCCAATCCGCCCCATGCCGGTATCAATTTTGATGTGAACATTCGCCGCGCGGCCCGCCGCCCGGCAGACGCTTTCGAGCGCGTCGGTGGTCGCGCGGTCGCACACTGTCAGCGTGAGGGCGTTCTCCACCGCCGCCGCCATCTCCTCCGGGAAGGCGTGGCTCAGCTTGAGGATGGGTAGCCGAATCCCGGCGGCGCGCAGTTGCAGGCCCTCCGGCACGGTGGCGACGCCCAGCCATTCCACACCGCTGCGCTCGGCCATGCGGGAGACTTCCACCGCGCCGTGGCCGTAGCCGTTGGCTTTCACCGCGATGAGGATTTTCCGCTCCGGCCCTATCGCCTGCCGGATGCCCTCGATGTTGAAGCGAATGTTCTGTAAGTGAATGCGCGCGTGCGTTTGGTAGAGCATATAGTCTGTTAGTCCTTAGTCGGATAGTCTTGTAGTCTGAAATGCCACAATGTCGAATCCTACCCCTTGACAACCACCTTCTGCATGTAGGCCGAGGTGCTGGCTGCGAGCAACGCGCCGTAGCCGGGGGTGAAGGTGATTTCCGCGCCGAGGGTGACGGCCTGCTGCGCGTCCTCCACGTCGAGGATGAGGTGGTCGCTGCTGCCGCCCAGCACGATGATGCCGGGGTCTTCGGGCGTGAGGTTGTCCACCACCACGTCCTGCCGCCCCAGGTTGCAGATGGCGCGCTGGCGGATGCCGCGATCCACGAACTCCGGCGTCCCGCCGAAGGCGTCCTGTCCGCGCTCGCCGATGGGAACGGAGGGCTTGCGCTCGAGCTCCACCACCTCGCCTACCACGCGAAACGCATCCTGCCGCGTGCCGGGCCAGGGCGAGCGATCAATCACGCTACAGCCCAGCAGCAGCGTCTCGCCGATGCGCAGCAGGTTGATCTCCGGCGGCATCCCCCCGGCGGCGAGCAGGGGCAGATTGGCGCTGTTTCCGCCGCAGAGCACGGGCAGTTCCAGGTCGGTGGCCTCGCGGCAGACGGCGCGCAAGTCAATGAGTTGCTGCATCTTCGCGGTGGTGGGAATCACGCCGCCGTAGCAGGCGAGGTTGCACCCCAGCCCGATAAGCTCCAGGTGCGGCAGCGTCGCCGTCTCACGGAGCGCGTCCACGGCACGGTCAGGCCAGATCCCTTCGCGCAAATCGCCCAAGTCCACCATGAAGATGACCTGGTGCCGCACACCGTGGAATCCGGCGGCCTGCGAGAGCAATCGCAGCGTGGCGGTGGAGGAGTTGAGCGAGACATCGCTCCAGCGCACCACGTCGCTGGCCTGGCTGGGCGCGGGGATGCGGAGCAGCATCAGCGGGAGCGCGATGCCCATCCGCCGGATGGCTTGCAGGTTCTCGATGCGCGAATCGGCCAACAGATCCGCGCCGGCCTCAGCGAGCGTCTGCGCCACCGCCGGATGCGCGGCGGTCACTTTGGTCACGGCGGCCACCTGGATGCCGTGACTGTGGCAGAGCGCCAGAATCGCGCGCGCGTTCTCCGCGATGCGTTGGGGATAAATTTCAAGTCGGGGGGTAAAGTTGGGCATAGAACCTCCTGCAATAGTCGCTTAGTCGTCAGTCACATAGTCAAACTGGTGCAATCTTTATTTCTCACAACACGATCACATCAGCATTTATCCAGTCACAACAAACGCCATCACTTCACGGTCAAGGCGCACGCCCAACGCATCTGCGGCTACATCGAGATCGTAATCCATCTGCAAGCCAAGCCAGAATTTCGCGGATGTGCCGAAGGCCTTTGCCAGACGTAAAGCTGTATCCGCTGTGATGCGCCGCTTGCCCAGCACAATCTCATTGATGCGCCGCGCGGGCACGCTCATTTTCAACGCCAAGTGGTTTTGACTGATGCCCATCGGCTTCAGGAACTCCTCCAGCAACACTTCACCCGGATGAATTGGGGCCAGTAATTCAGTCATGGTTCACCTCGCTAATGATAATCCGTGATTTCAACATCGTAGGCATTGTTGTCTCGCCATTCAAAGCATATTCGCCACTGATTGTTGATGCGAATACTATACTGCCCGGCTCTATTACCGGATAATTTCTCCAGCCGATTTGCGGGCGGAATGCGTAAATCCTCCAATACAGCAGCGTTGTTCAGCATACGCAGTTTACGCAACGCGGTTTGTTGGATCGTAGGGGGCAATTTGCGCGAAACCTGGCGACGGAAAACCTTTTCAGTCTCTGCGTCTCTGAACGTCTTGATCATAGCTTTATTGTATAACGTATCGCGTTAAACGTCAAGCGTTATACTGGATGAATTTCACTCACCACCCACCGCCGGAACGTCTCTTTGACCTCCTCCGGGTATGCCTGGGCGAGCGTGCCAAGCGCGGAGAAGCGATAGTCCCGATCCATGAGCAGCTGCGCGTCGGGGCGCGGCAGGAGGTACTTGCCCGGCCCCGTGCGGATGCGGCTCAGAATTTCCGCGCCGCCCGCCACGCGGGTGAGCGCGCCGCCCGTACCGATAATCCATTTAACCGCCGTGAGGTCTTTGCCCTTGACGATTTGCTTCTTGCCGGTGGGCGTGTAGAGATCGGTGACAATGCCCGCGTGCCGCCGTGCGCCTATCTCGACAGCCTGGGTGCAGAGCCAGCGGGTAAGCTCTTTCTCGCGCTCGGTGGTAGGGATAGCTTGTAACTCAGCGAGACGGGCTTCCCATTCCGGGTCGTTTTGTAGTTCCACGATGTTGTGCGCATTGACAAACACACCCAGATCGCCCTCGACCGTGCGCTTGGCGCGCGGCTCCGGCTCCACCATGCGCGCGGCCCACTCCGGGCTGCCCTCGCTGATGCTATGCACGTCCGTCGTTGCGCCGCCCACGTCGAAGATCAAGCAATCGCCCAGCGCCTCGGCGAAGAGCTCCGCGCCACGCAGCACCGCGCCCGGCGTGGGGAGGATGCCCCAGTGCGTGAGCTCACCCAGCCGGGCCATCCCCGGCGCATGGATGATATGCTCATTGAAGACCTCATGGATCACCTTGCGCAGCGGCTCGATGTTGAGCACGTCCACTTCGGGGAAGACGTTATCGGCCAGTAGCAGTTCCACACCGGCCTCGGCGAAGATGCGCTGAATGTGCTTGCGGATGGCAATGTTGCCGGCGTAGACCACCGGCACGCCCAGCCGCAACGCCGCGAGCTGCTCGGCGTTTTGCAGCACAGTGGTTTTCTCGCCGTAATCCACGCCGCCCGCGAGGAGGATGATATTGGGGCGAATCTCGCGGATTTCGTCCAAATCGTAAGGGCCGAGCGCGCCCGCCGTGATGAATTTGACGATGCCCCCGGCACCCAGCGCAGCCTCGCGCGCGGCGCGGGCCGTCATGTTGTAGGTCAGCCCGTGGACGGTCATCCGCAAGCCGCCCGCCGCCGAGCTGTTCACGAAGGTCTCGCGCTCGGCGGGCAGCGGGCCAAAGTGCGATTCCAGATCAGCAATGGCCTGCTCCACGCCGAGGCCCACATCCCCGGCGGCGATGCTCGTGGGCGCGAAGCCCTGCGCCTGATGCACGAAGCATCCGCCGTTCAGGGTGAAAGCGTTGGCTTTGGTGATGGTGGAGCCGACTTCGAGGGTGAGGAAGGGTGAGTGTTTTAGCAATGTGGCCTCCGTGAAACTTGAAACGTGAGTGCTTATCGGCGCTGTTGCTGGCCGATTTCTTGATAACTCATTATAGCATTACTACTCGTTCTATGATACTGAAGGTAAGCGGTTTCCCGAACGGCTAAAGCCGTCACTACGAGCCTAAATTGGCAGTACCGCAAAACTAACCCTGTAGGATGCTCAAAACCCGCCTATTGACGGCTTTGACAGGGCGTCTTTTGCGCTATTGTCATCAAAGGCAATGACGTAGTAGTTTAACAGAGACGATTTGACGGATAAGGAAAGTGTGGCATTCTTACAAAAAAGCCCGAGGAGAGGAAAGAATGCCAGCGAAAAGATATCGAGTTACTTTGGAAAAAGAAGAGCGCGCTGAG
>Ga0334882_1000518_pt1 | contig 59403 bp, 48 predicted proteins | sample GraSluR1_MG_5_FD_207226 | JGI IMG/M metagenome (GOLD analysis project Ga0334882, IMG submission 207226) | Sludge microbial communities from methane-producing bioreactor in Wageningen University, Netherlands - Granular Sludge_15_04-R1 | ecosystem: Engineered > Bioreactor > Anaerobic >... | reverse complement strand
TCATGGGCCCGTCGTATCAAAGAAGCGCCGGGGTGTCCAGCTTTTCCTCCTAATCCCCTCTCTCTCTTCTGATTGTCGGCATTAAAGACACAGCCCTGGTTGGATCGGGCCCCGCCGGATTTTGCTTCCCCCGCCCGTTGGGTTTTGGCTAGAGTCTGGCCCGTGATGTTTGTCTCAGCAAGGAGCCCCGCTGTATGAAATTGTGTGAATTCCTTCGCCCGGCCAGCCTGCCCGCCGCGCGCGACAACCTGCGCGAACTCGGCACCAAGGGAATGGCTCTCGCCGGCGGCACGGCCCTGCACTTCATGCAGGACCACACGCCCGTCACGGCAGTCGATCTGACCCGCCTCGGCCTTTCCTACATCCGGCCGGAAGGCGATTTCTATCGCATCGGCGCCACCACCCCCCTGGCCGACATCCAGCGCTACCGGGCGCCGCGTTGGGCGTTGCACGAAATCTGCCGGCGCATCTCCACGCACCAGATCCGCAACATCTCGACCATCGGCGGGAACATCTGCCGCGTATTCCCGTGGGCCGACCTGCCCGTGGTCCTGCTGGCCATGAACGCCCGCATGGTCGTCTACTCCGGCAAGGAGGAGGAATTCAGCGCGGACGACTATTTCGCCACCCAGCCCGCCAAGCGGTTTCTCGACGGCAATCTGCTGTCCGCCGTCAAGGTCCCCTCCCTAAAGGCGCACCACGGTTTCGGATCCGTCAAGGCGGTCCGCACCATGGCCTCGTTTTCCATGGTGACCATCGCGGCCGTCCTGGAACTCGATGGCCCGGCGATCAAATCCGCGCGCGTGGCGGCCGGCAGCGCCATTCCCTTCCCGAAACGCCTGCCCGAGGTCGAGGCAACCCTGGCCGGGCGGGAGGCCCGCACGGAAGTATTCCAGGAGGCCGCCGCCAAGGCCGGCGCCGCCGCCCCCTGGCGCGGACGCGAGGGCATGAGCCCCGAGTACTCCCGGCATTTGGCCGAGATTTCCATTCTGGACGCATTGGAGCGGGCCGCCACCTTCGCCCGCGAGAGGGCCGAATAATGATCAAGAATCCCCAGACGGTATCGTTCACCATCAACGGTGAAAACAAGACCTTCATCACCGCGCCGGACGAGAAGCTTCTCGCCCTGCTTCGCCGCGAAGGCTACAAGGGCGCCAAGTACGGCTGCGGCCAGGGCACCTGCGGCGCCTGCACGGTCCTGATGGATGGGCGGGCGATCTATTCGTGCCTGCTCTACGCCATGCAGGCCGAAGGCCGCGAAATCCGCACCATCGAGAGCATCGGCACCCACGACCAGCCCTCCGAGTTCCAGCAGGAACTCATCGATGGCGGCGCCGTCCAGTGCGGCTATTGCATCCCCGGCATGATCATGTCCGCCACCGCCCTGATGGAAACCGAAACCACGTTCGATGACGAAATCGTCCGCGAATACATGGACGGCAACCTCTGCCGCTGCACCGGCTACGAAAAAATCTGGTCCGCCCTCCGCCGCGTTCTTGATCGAGAAGAAGGAAACAGGAATCCAGGCACAGGGGGCAGTTCCCAACCCGAATCCTGACCCCATGCCTGTCTCCGTCCATTCTGTCCCCTGTCACCGGTCCCCTGTCACCTGACCGAAGGAGTCCCCATGAGCCTCGAACAAACCAAGAACTTCAAACAGGTCCATCACTCGGTCACCAAGATCGATGCCCGGCAGTTGGCCCTGGGCAAGAATTCCTATGTCGGCGACTTCGCCCCTCCCGACGCCCTTATCGTCAAGATGCTGTGGAGCCCGCATCCGCACGCCCGCATCGTCTCCATGGATGTCTCCGCCGCCGAGAAGATGCCCGGCGTCAACGCGGTCCTCTGGCACGGCAATGTGCCGCGCATCGCCCATTGCACCGCCGGGCAGGGCTTTCCCGAACCCTCCCCCTACGACACCTTCATGTTCGACACCAAGGTTCGCTTCGTTGGCGATCGCGTGGCGGCTGTCGCCGCCGAAACCGCCGAGCAGGCCGAAGCGGCCCTCGCCGCCATCCAGGTCGAGTACGAACTGCTTACCCCCGTCTTCTCCATCGACGAAGCCATGGCGGAAGGCGCTCCCGTCATCCATGACGAACCCGAAGCCCATGTGCCCATTCCGATTCCCTACGAGCCCGAGAAAAACCTCGTGGCCCGCGTTGGCTGTGAAGTCGGCGATCTCGATCAGGGCCTGCAGGACGCCGATTTCACCTTCGACGACACCTACGAAACCCCCTATGCCCAGCACTGCCCCATCGAGCCCTATACGGCCATGGCCCATATCGATCCCGCCGGGCGCATCGTCATCACCACCTCCACCCAGGTACCCTTCCACAGCCGCCGCATCGTTGCCCAGACCCTCGGCGTCCCCGTGCAGAAGATCCGCGTCATCAAGCCGCGCATCGGCGGCGGCTTCGGCTCCAAGCAGGAAGTGCTCCTCGATGATATCGTCGCCATGTTCGCCCTGCGGACAGGCCGCCCCTGTTTCTGGCAGTTCACCCGCGAGGAGAACTTCCGTACCGGCCGCACCCGCCACCCCATCCGCGTGCGCATCCGTGCCGGCGTGAAGAAGGATGGCACCATCACCGCCATCGGCATGGACTGCTGGAACAACACCGGCGCCTACGGCGGCCACGGCCTCACCGTCGTCTCCTGCTGCGGGTCCAAGGTCTTGCCCCTCTACCGCTGCGAAAACATCCATTTCCTCGGCCTGGTCTATTACACCAACCTGCCCGTCGGCGGCGCCTACCGCGGGTTTGGCGCCACCCAGTCCTTCTTCGCCATGGAATCCACCATCGACAAGATGGCCGAGGCCATCGGCATGGATCCCCTTGAGTTCCGCCGCAAGAACCACATCCAGTCCGGCGAAGGCTCCCCCGTCTTTGCGGCTCTTGGCGAAGGCAAGGAAGGCGTCCCCATGACGGTGGGCTCCTGCGCCCTCGGCGAATGCATCACGAGAGGCGCCGAGGCCATCGGCTGGGCGAACCGCACCGACTGGCGGAAAAAGACCGGCCGCTACCGCCGCGGCATCGGCATGGCCGCGCTCATGCAAGGCTCCTCCATCCCCCACATCGACATGGGCGGCGCCTCCATCAAGATCAACGAAGACGGCTCGTTCAATCTCCTCGTCGGCGCCACCGACCTCGGCACCGGCTCCGACACCGTCCTGGCCCAGATCGCCGCCGAAGAACTCTGCACCACGACCGACAAGATGATTGTCTATTCGTCCGACACCGACATGACACCCTTCGATGTCGGCGCCTACGCGTCTTCCACCACCTACCTGTCCGGCGAAGCCGCCCGCAAGGCCGCCGCGGACGCCAAACGTCAGATCCTCTATACCGGGGCCGAAATGCTGGGCCTGCCCGTCGAGGAAGTCATCTGCCGGGATGCCCACGTCCAGAACCCCGATGGCTCCAAGAAGGTCAGCTATGGCGATATTGCCTGCTACGCCCTCTACCAGAAAAACCAGTACCAGATCATCGGCACGGCCTCGCACATCACCCAGAAGTCCCCGCCGCCCTTCGCCGCCCATTTCGCCGAAATCGAAGTCGACACGTGGACCGGCATGATCAAGGTCCTCAAGTACGTGTCCACCATCGACTGCGGAACCGCCATCAACCCCGCCCTCTGCGAGGGCCAAACCGAAGGCGGCACCCTCAACGGCATTTCGTATGCCTTGACCGAGCAGTACCTCTTCCAGAATGGACGCATGACCAACGCCTCCTTCGCCGACTACCACATCTTTTCCATGCGCGACAAGCCGCCCATCCAGGCCATCCTGGTGCCGTCCTATGAAGAGACCGGACCCTTCGGCGCCAAGAGCGTCTCGGAAATCTGCATCAATGGCCCCGCCCCGGTCTTCGGCAACGCCATCTACAACGCCACCGGCGCTCGCCTCAACGAATTCCCCTTCACCCCCGAAAAAGTCCTCCAGGCCATCCACGCCGTCCCGAAATAGGATGAGGGGTCAGGCATTAAGATTTAAGTTTTGGTCGACCAAAACTTAAATCTTAATGCCTGACCCCGGGTGGTGACTTGCCGCATGGTATTGATGTGCTACACTTCTTGGCGCTTAACAATCCACAAACCGAGGGAGCCCTCCCATGGCAACGTACAAATACATCGGCCAAAGTCTGACCCGCCCCGACGCGATTCCAAAAGCCATCGGAAAATCCCAGTATCTGGATGACATCCGGCTTCCCGGCCTCCTCCACGCGGCCATCCTCCACCCGGACTACGCCCACGCGGAAATCGTTTCCATCGACACGACTGAAGCGGAAGCCATGCCCGGCGTTGTCAAGGTCGTCACTGGCAAGGACTGCAAGACTCTTTACGGCGACAACATCAGCGATATCTCCCCCATGGCGGTGAAAAAGGTCCGCCACATCGGCGACCACGTCGCCGCCGTCATCGCCACCACCAAGCGCCAGGCCACCGAGGCCCTCAAGAAAATCAAGGTCGAGTACAAGCCCCTTCCCGTCTATACCGACGCCCGCCAGTCCCTGGCCAAAGACGCCATCCTGATCCACGAGGCGGCCGATAACTACTGGCATCTCCCCGGCCTCGGCGCCGTCCCCGGCACCAACATCGCCAACACCTACCGCCTCAAGAAAGGCGACGTCGAACAAGGCTTCGCCGAGGCCGATGTCATCGTCGAAGGCGAATTCGTCTATCCGCACGGCTCCTGCGCGGCCATCGAGCCCCACGGCGCCATCGTGCGCTTCAACGAAGACGGCACCATCGACGCCTGGTCGTCGTCCATCTGCCCCTTCATCATTCGCGACGACCTCGCCCACGCCTACCATGTCCCTTCCTCCATGGTCCGCGTGCGCATCCCTGAAATCGGCGGCTGTTTCGGCTACAAGAGCGACATCACGGTCGAGCAGACCGTCGCCTGGATCGCCAGCCACGTCCCCGGCCGCCCCGTCAAATGGGTTGCCTCCCGCCGCGAAGATTTTACGAGCACCCTCATCGGCCACGGCTTCCGCCACCAGATGAAGATCGGCGCCAAAAAGGACGGCACCCTCGTCGCCATCCGGGCCGATATCCTGCACTCCACCGGCGCGTTCTCCGATACTGGCATCCACGTTTGCAACGCCGCCACGCACAACTGCACCGGCCCCTACGAATTCCCGCACGCCCTGCTCGAATCCAAGTGCGTCTACACCAACACGCCCCCCGTCGGCGCCTTCCGCGGCTACGGCCACCAGGAAGGCCACTTCGCCGTCGAGCGCCTCATGGACGTGCTCGCCCGCAAACTCGGCATGGATCCCTTCGCCCTCCGCGAGAAAAACTACCTCGGCCCCGGCAAGCAGAACGCCGCCGGCGAGCGCTACTACGTCGGCAACGGCTCCGTCCTCGAATGCCAGGAAAAGGTCCGCGCCGCCGTCTTTTCCGGCGACAAGCCCGCCGAGGACGAAAACTATTTCTACGGCCGCGGCTTCGCCGCCCTGATGAAATCCCCCAAGGGCGCCCCCTTCTCCTCCAAGTCCTGCTACCTCAAGATGAATCCCGACGGCTCCGTCGTCATCAACATGGGCGGCGCCGAAGTCGGCCAGGGCCTGCGCATGGCCGTCCAGCAGATCGCCGGCGAAGCCCTCCAGATCGACCCGAAGAAAATCAGCGTCTACCGCGAAATCGACACCCAATACTGCCCCTGGGAATGGCAGACCATCGGCTCCATGTTCACCACCCAGGGAGGACGCGCCCTCGTTCGCGCCTGCAACAAAGCCATCGCCATGCTCAAGGAGACCGCGGCGAAAGCCCTGCTTGTGGATGTGGACCATCTCGACTACGACGGCGAGCGCGTCTTCCTCAAGCACGATCCCGACCTCGGCCTGCCCATCCAGCGCCTCATCCACGGTTACATCACCGAAACCGGCATCACCATCGGCGACGTCGTCCACACCACCTCCGATGCCCGCCTGCCGCGCTACTCCAACCCCGACGCCGACGGACGCGGCGGACTCGGCGTTGAATACACCTTCGGCGCCCAAGCCTGCGAAATCCGCATCGAAAAGAAAACCGGCAAGATCCTCGTCGACCACTTCGCGTCGTCGTTCGATGTCGGCACCGTCATCAACCCCAAGCAGATCCGCGGCCAAATCGCCGGCGGCGTCATGATCGGCCTCGGCGCCTCGTTGCATGAGGAACTCAAATTCGACGCCGACGGCAAGATGCTCAACCCCTCGTTTGGAAAATACCGCTTTCCCAACATCAAGGACGCCCCCGGCAAGCAAACCATTGACTGCGTGGAAAACCCCGGCGAAGTCGGTCCCTTCGGCGCGCGCGGCATTGGCGAACATCCGGTGGTCGGCGTCGCCCCCGCGGTGCTAAACGCCATCCAGGACGCCATCGGTGTTGAATTCAACGAAATCCCGGTAACGCCGGAGAAGGTTTTGGCGGCGCTGGCAGACAAAAAATAAGGGGGCAGGGTTCCGAGGTCAGGCTGTATGGGGCGGGAGGCTTGTCTGACAGCCTGTCTTCCCAAGCATTGGCGTCGTGCCCCCCCCAGCCCGCTCATTTGAACACGCCGCCTTAACCCGAATGCAGCGCTTCGAGCACCGCCTGGGGGTTCTTGTCGACCACGCGCAGAAAAGCCTTGGCAGGTCCTTCGGGCTCCCGCCGCCCTTGCTCCCAATTCTGCAAAGTGGCCATGCTCACCCCAATCATCATGGCGAACTGACTCTGTGAAACATTCAGTTTGTTGCGAATCCGCTGCACATCTCCGGGACGGCAAGTAAACACCCGGGAAGGCTTGAGGAGACCTTTCCGGATCTGACCGGCCTGGTTGAGGCTCTCGACCAGTTCTGCAAACAGTTCCTTTTTCATTGCATCGTCTCCTTCACGATCCCGCTCAGAATCTTCAATCCCTTCGCCGTCAGGTCGTCCTTTTCTCCCTTGCCATAGGCCAGAAGCATGTAGATTTCATCCTCGCTGACATACCAATAGTAGATCACGCGTATTCCTCCGCGCTTGCCCCTGGCTGCCGAACGCCACCGGATCTTCCGCAAACCGCCGCTGTGCTGAATGATGTCGCCCGCCGAGGGATTGGAGCACAATTCCTTCTGCAGTTCACCGTATTCCGCGCGAAGCGTCGCGCGGAATGCGGCGCTCACTTCGTTCGCGGCATTCGTCGTCAGGCAGGAGTTGGGTGATCTGCCTGGTGAACACTGGCGTCTCTGTAAAGATCATGCTCAAAATATACGCCATTGGCGGATAATATCACGCGTAGCCCCCCCCTCCCCCCCCGCTAAGGCAGGGTTTTGATGCCATAGAACAGCGTGCCGTGAATGGATGCGGGCGGCTCATCCTTCCCCGGCAGGGCGACATCCTCCACGCCGTTGGCGGCATGGGTATTGGTGACGGACCAAACCCAATGTTGGGATTGGGCGGCATGATGCAGATTGGTGACGGCGAAAATCACGCGACGCCAACCGGCCAGGCCCCAGACCGACAAGTGTCCGTCCCGGAAGTCTTCGATGCGCGGGCGATTGTCCGACTGGACGACCCAGGCCAAGTTGGTTTCCAGCAGGTAGCCACTGGAGAGCCGCATCCGGATAAACAACTCTCCGGATTGTCCGCCGGGCTCGTTGGCGGTGGTCCAGGAAAAAAGTGGCGTCTCGCCGTCCAGCGGCGTCACGTCCCAGCCGTCGCGGAGAAGTTCCAGCCCTTCGGCGCTGACTCCCGCGGGGAGATGGGTCGGAACAAAGCGCAGATCGAAGCCTTCTCCTGCGGCAATCTCCAATGCGCCTTCAACGACAATTCGCTCTTCCGGGCGAACCTCCCCGATCTTCAGTTCATCCACATTGATCAGCTGTCCGGCGGGACCGGCAACCTCCAGCCGGACACGAGTATTGTCCGGTACCCCGGCATACACGCGGTACCATGAAAGCGCCATGGCGGGAGTCACGGGCCCGCCGACCGGAACCCATTCGGGCGAGCCCCCGGCTTGAATCCACACCTGGATCGATCCATCCTCGCTGCCGGCATGGGCGGCGCAGGCGAATTCGATGTAGCCGATCCCGGGAAACCCATCCTGGCTTTCCAGGTAGGCCACACCCGTCTCCGGGCACTGGAACCGGGCGGCGGTGGTGCCGATGCAAGCATCGTGCGCCTCCCACCCGGCCCGGACGCCGGACAGATCCCATGCCGCGCCGGAGAGCATTTCGGTACGCGGCTCGTAGCCGGTCGCCGCGAAGGATTCAAAATCCAGATGCCGCGGATTCGGATCGTTGCGATCCAACACCAGGAAATGCAGGCGATGCGTGGTGGACAGTCCATTGGACTTGTCAGTCAGGGTCAGGAACAAGTCATGATTGCCGACATCCGCCTGGAGAAGTCCCCCCCCGATGCGGAAACGGTTGTATTGTGCGACGGTGTTGGTGGCAAAAGGCGGATACGCCGTCCATTCGGCTTCGTACAGATCCCGATTGGTGCAAAGCACGCCGCCCACCAACACGTTGGTGGACCAGACATCCAGGATTTCGTTGGTATAGAGAACCGTCCGCCCCTCCGGGCTGGCGTTCAGCAGCTCGAACCCGGGCGCCGCCGCGACGGCAAAGCTCCAGTTGGTGGAATAGACGTACTGTCCGCCGTACACCGAAACCGTGCCCGTTGCCGAGAACACCTTGCCGACATCGTCAGGGCTGGGGGTGAAGGTCAGCCGCAACCCTCCATCCACTTCCTCAAACGCCGGCGCCCCACCCTCGCCCTCCCGCAAGGCCACGCCGTAGTCCGACCAACTGCGCGGCGCCCCTTCGGCATTGGCCAGACCGAAGCGTAATTCGTACTCTCGGCCGATGGCCGCGGCGGGCGCCCCCTCCACAACCAGGATGGGCACCAGATCTCCATACGGGCGAATCAGCAGGTCATCGATATTCACCACGCGGCCATAGCCGCCCGTGGTGCGCAGTCGCACCTTCAAGCGCCCCGGGCGGTCCACATCCACCGTGAACACCTGGTTGCTGATGCTGCCTCCGGCTTCGACGCGGCACGGTTCCCCGGCGATCACCCATTCTCCGGTTTCCGCCTCCTGCGTCTCGATCACAAACGTCAGGAAACCCGTGGTGCTGTAGAGCACATAATTCACGGAGATGGAACCGATCCCGGAGAACCAGCCGCGGCTTTCCAGCAGCCCGGGCAGGCTGCTGGAACTGTGGCGAAGGCGCGCCGAATAGGCGCCCAGGGCGTTCAGTTCGGATCGGCGAAGATTGAACAGCTTCCATGCCATCCCGTGGAGATTGGTCGTGAGGCCGATGTAGTCCGGCAGCCCGGTGGCTTCGTCCACGACGTAGTTGGTGGGATAACTGCTGAAGGGGCCCAGGGTCTCAAAATCCACCAGGCGCGGATTCAGGACCGTGAGCCGGATGGTGGCGGAATGGATCACCGCTTCCTCGCCTTCGCCCGCCGCGACCAGACAGATCGCATCGAACCGGCGTCCGCCGTCCTCCGGTACCGGCACCAGCACCAGGGTTTCTCCATCCGCCACCTGCAACCCCGCAAATCCGTTGGTGAGGCCATCCGCCGGAATCACGGACCACTCCACGCGCGTAATGTCCATGCCGGTCGCATTCTCCACCATGGCCGACACGGTGTATTCCACTCCGCCCTCGCCGATCATTGTCAGGGCATCGGGTTCCAGAACCACCTCCAGCACGTCGCCGTCGGCCCGAGGCCGGGGATCATCCAACAGATCCCGCCGCAATGGACGAAACCCGTCCCGGGCCGATCCGGACGGGGGCGCCGGTTCAATGCGATAGAACAGGTGGCGGGCGACCTGGCCCATGGGAATCTCGTGGGTTCCCGCCTCGACAGCCTGGGTCCAGTCCCGCGACCAGGTGCGCAGGTTGGTGGTACCGACCAGAAGTCCATCGACCCCATCTGGAATCACAAATCGGAGTTGCGGGCCACCGGCGGCCGCGGCAATGCCCAAGCGCACCGCGCCGCCCGGCTCCGGCTCCAGGGCCGCCACGCCGGTCATCGCCGCAAACTGGGCCAAGAACGCCCGCGCGATGCCGCCATCCGGAATGAACAGGATGTTTTCATCGTTCGAGTAGGCGGTATTGGTCGTCGCCAGTGCCGTCAGCGTCCAGTTGGCCGACCCGTGAATGACCCAAGGCGATTCGCCGAACGGATCGATCACCATGTATTTGGTGTGAACCAGATCGGAAAGTCCGTTGTCGAACTCCTCCGTATTCGTGCTTTTGTAGTAAGCCTCGTAGAGATGGATGCGGTTGGTGGTGGCGTATTCCGCCGGATCCAGCATCCGCTCGTACTGGCCATAACTGGGGGCGGCGGCATCGGCGCGGTCGCTCACGGGGATCACGCCATGCACCCGGACCCCCCGGTCACAGGCGGCGATCAGTTGCTCGGTCACCACGGCCCGGGTCTGCTTGTTCAGCGCAAACCAGATGCTTTCCCGCGCCTGGGCGATGCGCTCGGTGATCTCGGTCTGCGCGTTATCGCCTCCCGTCCGGCCGGATGGATAGGGCGCGAATCGCACCCACCCATCCGCGGAGGCCTCCGCCGTGCGAAACGTCGCCTTGTCGTGTGGAATCCGCGACTTGGCGGGGTTGGAGTGGAAGTAGCCGTTGAGCAGTTGGCGCATCTCGTTCGAATAGGCCAGGGCCAGGTCGCGGTTGGAGAAGTCGGTGAGGATATTCCACTGCCGCGAACTGGCCCACGCCGTGAAATTCCACGACGCGGTCAGGAGGCGGCTCTCCCCGGTGGCGTTATAGAAAAACACCCCGACTTTATGGTGCATGATGCCCCTGGACGGGGCTCGGGCGACTTCCAACGCATTGCCGGGGCGACGCGACAGAGAGTCCAGCGAGCAGCCCGCCCAGAATTCTTCGGCCAAATCCACGCCGCTTCCCACCACGAATCCCATCCGGGCGCCACGCGAAAGGGCATTGGATACCGCCGCCAGAATGGGGCCCGCCGCCCCGTTCTGCGGGTAGCTGCCGGTGAAGGTATAGGTCGCCAAGTAGCCCGAATCGCCAACCCCGAGGGCGTCGATGCGCTCCAGAAAAGCATCCCGGATGTCGAACTCATGTTCCCCGATACTTGTCAGGGTCGTCGTTTGATCGGGGCGGTTGAACACCACGCGCCAGTCCGCTCCGGTGAGGATGTCCGCCAAGGCCGGCACTGCACAGAGCCACAACGCGGCCAGCGCGGCAACACCGCCTCGCCAGAAGGGTGACCCAGTCCGTTTCATGCGCTTCCAGCATCCCGCCCTTGGAGGCCGCCGTCAAGGAGGTTCCCACGACAGATTCCCATCTCCCGGGTTGCGGGTTGCCACCGACATTGCCGTTTTGACGATGGGGACGATTTTGCGCTAGTGTGCCCGCGGTGAGACACCCAACCCCAAGAAACCACCCAAGAGAGGATATGATGAGCATCTGGAAGAACCGCACCACCTTGATCACGATCCCGTTCATTTGCGCCCTGTTGCTTGCGGCCTGTGGACGGAGCAACGCCAGCCCCCGCGGAGTGATGGAGAAGAATCTCCAGATCATGGAGGAATTCAGCCGCGACATGGACAAGGCTGGCAGCGCCAGCGATGTGGCGGCCGCGCTCGACCGCTATACCCAGAGCCTCGAGGCCCTCGGCCCCCAGATCCTGGCCCTCCAGAAAAGCCATCCCGAACTGGCCCGCATGGACCAGGACGGCTCCTTTCCGGCTGAGTTCAAGGATTTGGAAGAAAAATTCACGGCGGCCGGCATGCAGATGATGGGCGCCATGATGAAGATCATGCCGTACATGAACGATCCCAAGGTCCAAGAGGCGCAGAACCGGATGATTGCCGCCGCGCAGAAACTTCAATAGGGCTGGCGGGGCCAAATCACAAATGCAATCCCAAGGCCCATCCCGCAGCGATCCAATGATGACGTAAACACACTTGAGGGGAAACCAAGGCCTTCGTTGAAAGAGAACCAAACCCTTAGGGGGAGGGATGCTCCAGCGCCGCCAAACGGGCTTCCAGCGCCTTCAGCTTTTCTTTCAGCTTGGGAATGCTGGCCACATGGGCCAGGGATTTGCCGAATTCGAGGCGGGGAACCGCCGGGGCGCCCAGATACATTTGACCACCGGGAAGGTCCTTGGGCACCCCGGCCTGCGCGCCCACCACGGCATCGTCGCCAACGGTCAAATGCCCGGCCAGCCCGACCTGGCCGGCCAATATCACTCGCCGTCCCAGGGTTGTCGTTCCGGCCATCCCCACCTGGGCGCAAAGCACGGAATGCTCTCCGATGATGCAGTTGTGGGCGACCATCACCAGATTGTCGACTTTGGTTCCCTTGCCCACCCGCGTCTCTCCATAACGGGCGCGGTCCACCGTGGAGTTGGCGCCGATCTCGACATCGTCCTCCAGCACCACGATGCCGATATGCGGAATGCAGGTACGGACGCCCTGGGCATCGACGGTGTGACCGAAGCCTTCGCCGCCGATGACCACTCCGCTGTGCAGCACGACGCGATCGCCCAGCACACAACGGTCCAGGACACAGGAAAACGGAAACAGGCGGCAGTGGCGGCCCAGGCGGGCGCCGGGGCCGACATGGGTCTGGGCATGCAGCGTGGTGCCATCGCCGATTTCCGCTCCCGCCTCGATCACGGCAAACGCCCCCACCGCGACATCCGCGCCCAGCTTGGCATCGGGCGCAACCAACGCCTGCGGATGGATCCCCCGGGGCACGATGGTTGGCGGCGGGGCCAACAAGGCGCAGGCTTCGGCGAAGGCGGCTTCGACATTCTCCACCCGCAGGAGGACGGGCTTCGGCGCCTCCATGACGGCCTCTTTCGAAACCAGAACGGCGCCGGCCCCGCTCTGTCCCGCCTCGGGCCAATAGCGCGACGAGTGGGCAAACGCCACTTGCGCCGGCCCGGCCGTTCGCAAATCCCCCACGCCGGTGATTTCAACCGATGCGTCCCCTTCGATCTCCGCGCCCAGTGTGGTGGCCAGCTCCGCCGTGGTCATGGGGAATCCGCCTGAACTATTCGGCGACCGAATTCAGGCGCTCGATCAACTGATCGGTCACATCCAGCCGGTCGGATGAAAAGACCGCCACGGGCACCATGTTCATGGTCATCCCCGAGCGATCCACGATCAAGTCGTAGCCCTCCGCCTTGGCGAAATCGGCCACCAATTCCAGCAGTTCGTCCACAATGCCCTGGCGGGAGGCCATCACGCTGTCGCGCAATTGCTTCAGGCGCGTCTCCTGCGTACGCCGCGCGCGCAACTGGAATTCCTGGAGCTCCGTGATTTTATCTTCGGCTTCGGCGCGACGCTGCTGGCGGGCCTCCTCGGAGAGCATGGGACTTCGCGCCTGTTCGCGTAGGCGGACGACTTCCTCCTCCAGTGCGCGGCCTTCGGCCACCACGCGCTCCATGTCGATCTCGATGGCTTCTTCGGCCTTCTTGAGTTCGGCTTCCGCCGCCTGGGTCTTGGGGTGCGCGGTGAAGACGCGGTCCAGATCCACGGTGGCAAACTTCAACTCCGCCGCCCATGCCCCCGTCATCATCATCGCCGCCGCCAGCCCCGCCGCCCATGTCTTGATTGTCTGCATCCGTACCGATCCTTTCTTCATCGCTTCGATTCGCCCCGCATCTTCCAAAACCCCCGCCCACAAGAAAAGCCTATTTCTTGCGGGGGGTTGGCGTCTACCCGATTTCCTGCTTCAGGGCATCGGCGATCGCATGCGTCAGTCGCGTGGTCATTTCTTCCGTCGGGCCCTCGACCATCACGCGGCACATGTTCTGGGTGCCGGAGTAGCGGACCAGGACCCGGCCCTCCTGGCCCAGTTCCTTTTCAGCGGCGGCGATGGCCGCCTGCACGCCGGGCAGGTCCTTCAGCGGCGGCCGGCTGGCCACATCCACGTTCACCAGGCATTGCGGCGCCAGCGTCAAGATCGAGGCCAGCGCGGACACCTCCTGATTGGTGCGGCGCATCACGGCCAGCAATTGCAGCGCCGAAACGATGCCATCGCCGGTGGTATGCTTGTCGAGGAAGATCATGTGCCCGGACGACTCGGCGCCGAGGATGCCGCCGCGCTCCTTCATCATTTCCAGCACATAGCGGTCGCCCACGGGGCTGCATCCCAGCTCGATGCCCAGGTTGCGCATCGTGGCATGCAACCCGAAATTGCTCATCACGGTTCCGACGGCCAGGTTGCTCTTCAGCTTGCCGCGTCCCTTCAGATCCTTCGCGCAAATGGCCAGGATGTGGTCGCCCGACAGTTCCACGCCGGTTTCGTCCACCACGATCAGGCGGTCGCCGTCGCCATCAAAGGCCAAGCCGATATCGGCCCGTTCGGCCAACACCTGCTCGCGCAGGGCCTCGGTATGCTGGGATCCGCAGCGGGCATTGATGTTCAGCCCGTTGGGCGTGTCGTGCAGGGTGGTGACGTGCGCGCCCAACTGCTTGAACACCGCTGGCGCCGCCCGATACGTCGCGCCCTGGCTGCAATCCAGCACCATGCGCATGCCCTTCAAATCCAGGTCCGCGGAAAACGATCGCTTGCAGAAGGCGATATAGCGGTCCAGGGCATCTTCCACCCGGAACGATTTCCCGATCCCCCCGGCCGTCGGCAGCAAACTCGCGAGAGTCCCGCCGGCCATCAGGTCTTCGATCGCCGCCTCTTCTTCATCCGGCAGTTTGAAGCCGTCGTTGGAAAACAGCTTGATTCCGTTGTCTTGAAACGGATTGTGCGAGGCGGAAATCACAAATCCGGCATCCGCCTTCTGGTCGATGGTCAGCACGGCAATGCCCGGCGTGGGCAGGGTGCCGACCAACAGCGCATCGCCGCCCATCGAACACAGCCCCGCCACCAGCGCGTTTTCCAGCATATACCCGCTCAGTCGCGTATCCTTGCCGATCACCACGCGCGGACGTTTGCCGCCCTTGCGCTCCTTCAGCACGTACGCCACCGCGCGGCCCAGGTTCATGGCCATCTCCACCATCATCGGTTCACGGTTCGCCACGCCGCGCACGCCATCCGTCCCGAACAATTTCTTCTCGCCCATCTTCGACTCCTGATTCTCTTGGGTTATGCCGGCCGGCCGGCGCTGTCCACGATCTTCTGCAACCACGCGGTGCCCGCCACCTGGGCTTCCGCCGGCAGTTTTTGCACGCGCTCGACATAGCTTTCCGCCCCCGCCGCATTCCACGCCGCGAGGAATGCCGCTTTTTCGGAACACTCCACATCGCCGGCGGAGGCCAGCCGCGCCTTGGCATCCGGCCAGCCCGCGCACAACGCTTCGTGTTCGCCGCGGAGGTTGTCCGGGAGATCCGCGCGATCCTCTCCGGCAATCCGTTCCACGACCGCCTCGAGGCGCTTCATACGTTCCTTGCGCACCGAGGACAACTGCCGAAGCGCCCCGGCGAAACAAGCCGCCCCGTGGGGGGTGCGCTCCATGAGGGACCGGCGCACCTGATCATACCAGACCTGCAATGCCGCAATATTGCCAATATAGATCATGCAATTGCGGATCACCCGCGCCACCGAGCGGTACGCCGTCCCGTACGGAAACACCCCGGAGTGGGGCATCGAAGGCACCACCAGTTGCCCCGGCTCCAGCACATCCTTGCGCGACACCAGCCCGGCGGCCTGCACCGTGCCGTATTCGATCCGCACCGGCCCCACCAGCCCGCCCTGGCCGCCCAGGAAGATCGGCGCCTGGTTGAGCATCACCCCGCGCGGCACGTCGCCGATCAGCGACGCCGTCGCCTTGTCGCCGTGCGGCGTGTAATTGAAATGAATGAACGACGATCCGATTTCGCTGTGGTCCTTGCGGCTGCGCCCTCCCGCCATCAGCGCATCGCAGAAATTGATCAAGCTGCCGCCCACCACAAACGGGAAAAAGATCGTCTGCTTCAGCCCCACGGTGTGGGCCATCTCGGCGCCTTCTTCGAGGATGGACCCCGGCCGGACCTGGGCCCCGCTGCCCATGGCCGAGCCGTCGAGAAACACCGCGCCGGAAAAGGCCCCCCCCTTCAACTCCACCTTTTCACCGAGCTGGCAGTCCTCCACCGTCGCGGGCGCTTCCCGCCCCAGCACGCACCCCGGGCCGATGCTGGTTTTTTCGCCAAACACCTTGCACCCCGCATGAATCACCACCCCCGGGGCCATCCGCGACGCATCCACCTCGTCGCCGATCTCCACCGATCCCGGCGCCGCGATCTTGATCCCGCGCTCCAGCAAGTCCTCGATGCGGCTCATTTGCGCAGCAGCGCCCCCGCCACCATGCCGACGCCCGCCGCCGCCAGCAGCGCATACGAGGTCTGCAGGGTCACCTTCATCGAAAATAGATTCACCGTGACCTTGCCCGACGTCATGATCAGCACGACCACAAACGCCGCCAGAATCAACAATCCTGCTATCATTCCCTTGCTCATGGATGCACCTCTCCGGTTTGGCCGGACAGTTTTCCACAGCATGGAAAACTTTTCACGACTTTTTCCACGCCATGGAAAACTATTTTCCACGCCGTGGAAAACGGCCCCCGCCGGCTACGACGCCTTGCGTTGAACGATTTTTCGACTTCCGGCGCCTTCCAACGACTTCGGGCGACCCTCTTTCAAGTCTCCAGCACCCTCTTGCCCCCACCCTCCCATCCTTCCATTATTCCATCATTCCATCTCCCCACCCCCCCTTTCCGCCCCCCCCAACGAAAACGGCCCGCGCCTTTCGGGTGCGGGCCGTCAGGAGAACCGTCCCCGGGCCTACGCCTTGTGCGTTTCCTTCTCGATGAAGAGGTGCCGGTTCAAGGCGTTGACGTAGGCCTTGGCCGACGCCATGACGATATCAATGTCCGACCCCTTGGCCGCGACCAGGTCTTCGCCGAAGAGCACTTGGACCGAGGCTTCCCCCAAGGCGTCTTCGCCGTGGGTTACCGCCTGCATCGCAAACGACTTCAATTCGCCCTTCATCTCGGTAATGCGTTCGATGGCCTTCAGGGCGGCCTCCACCGGCCCCGCCCCCGTGGCCGAGTCCTGCATCACCTTGCCGTCCTTTTCGATCTGCACCGTCGCCGTCGGAATGGTCTGGTTGCCCGCCGACACTTGCAGGCGCTTGATCGTGTAGACCCGTGGCACTTCCGAAATGAAGTCGCTCAGCAGTTCGATGATGTCGTCGTCGTAGACCACCTTCTTCTTGTCGGCCAGGGCGATGAACGCCTCATACACGCCCTGAAGCTGCTCCGAGCTGAGCTGGATGCCCATGCGCTTGAGGTGCGCGGAGAAGCCCGCGCGCCCGCTATGCTTGCCGAGCACCAGGTCGGTTCCCGTCACCACGCCGACATCCTCCGGCCGCATGATTTCATAGGTCTCGCGGTGCTTGAGCATGCCGTCCTGATGAATGCCGGACTCGTGCGCAAAGGCATTGGCCCCGACGATCGCCTTGTTGCGCTGCACCATCATGCCGGTCAACTGGCTCACCAGGCGGCTGGTTGGATACAGCTCCTCGGTGTGCACCCGGCTCTGGAGGCCGTAGTGATCGTTGCGCACCTTCAGCGCCATCACCAGCTCCTCCAGCGAGCAGTTGCCCGCCCGCTCGCCGATGCCGTTGATGGTGCATTCGACGCCGCGCGCGCCGCACTCGACCGCGGCCAGCGAGTTGGCCACCGCCAGGCCCAGGTCGTTGTGGCAGTGCACATGCACCACCACGTCTTGCAGCTCCGGCACATGCTTGTGCAAATAGGTCAGCAGCGTGCGGAACTCCTGCGGCACCGTGAACCCCACCGTATCCGGGATATTGATGGTGGTGGCCCCGGCGCCGATCGCGGCCCGGACCACCTCCGCCAGGAACTCCGGTTCGGTTCGCGACGCATCCTCCGGGCTGAACTGGACGTCCTTGCAGAACTGTTTCGCATAGGCCACGCCCTCGACCGCCTGGCGAATGATCTCATCCTTGGCCTTCTTCAGCTTGAATTCGCGGTGAATCGCGCTCGTGGCGAGAAACACATGAATCCGCGCCCGGTCGCCAGCCGGCTTGAGCGCCCCCACGCACGCATCGATGTCGCTCTTGACGCAGCGCGCCAGCCCCGCAATGCGGCATTTCTTGATCTCGGTGGCGACCTTTTTCACCGCCTCGAAGTCGCCCGGCGACGCCGCGGGGAACCCCGCCTCGATGATGTCCACGTTCAGCTTCTCGAGCTGACGAGCCACCTGCAGCTTCTCGTGCAGCCCCATGCTGGCCCCCGGGCATTGTTCCCCGTCGCGCAGCGTCGTATCGAAAATAATCACATGATCCGGCTTTTTCATAATCTGATTCCTACCTCTCGGCACTTCTTTTCATGACTTGCGGGCAACAAAACGCCCGCCAATCCTTATTCATGGCGGGCTTTCCGGGGTCCGGGCGGTTCCGGGAACTCATCCAGCGCAACACCCGTCGCCCGCCGTGGCACGGGTGTCGCCGCGCAACGCCAGAAGGAACAGGGCTTGGATGCGGATCTTTGTCATGCTGCCGGGGAATAAACCACGCCGGTTCCGGACTGTCAAGGTGTACCCAATTGAAAAACAACCGTGGATTGACCGATTATACGACAAGGCTGCGAACACCCCGGACCTTTCCACCGGATACCTCCCCGTTGGATCGGCTCACCTCTCCATCACGTTACGATCAAGCGAGTTCACCCGGGGGGCGCGCCCCGGCGGGGGACGGGGCTCGCCGGAAGCGTTCGCCGTTCCGGACCACCGTCCAGGGGAACCGGTTGGCATAAGCCCAATGAAGGGTCAGGCGGCGGAAGGCATAGCCGAGGCCCATGCTGGTCGCCATGACGACGGGGACATCGGGGTGGTCGCGGAACGTCACCATCGGGCCCGCCAGAAACTGGTCTTTCGTGGTCAGGTTGCCGTCCATGCCGTACCCGATCCGCTCGACGTGGTCCCATGGAATGAAATACGGCCGGTAGCGGAAGCCGACACCGAAGGTGACACCGCGTTCGTCGAAGCGCAGCATGACCGGCGGAAGAATCAGGAGCCACAGGCAGTTCAGGGCGATGAGTCCGCCGCAGCCGAGGAAAAAGAAATAAAACGCAAACGTGAGCCACGGCTGATCCGGGGGGAAGTGCCAGTCGAGCCATTCGCGGTAGATGGCGGCGTCCAGTCCGACGCGGAAAAACAACGCCCCGACCAGCCCGAGCAGGAGCAGGATCGGGCGGTTGACCCGGACCGTGAACGGCTTGGCTTCGGCGGTCTTCGTACTCATGGGCGCAGATTATCCGAGCCCAGCGCGCCGGGCAAGAGAAGACCGGTGGAGAGGCGGGATCGGCGATGAAGGGCAGAGAAATGGAATGGTGGAATCCTGGAATGGCGGAGGGATGGAGAGGTCCGGATCCGTACAATCCGTGAAATCCGTAGTTGACGGCTCCGACTGTCGTCCGCGATCCGGCAGCCCGTCTCACGCAAAGACGCGAAGCCGCCAAGGGGGGAAGCAGGAACGCAGGAAACTCAGCCAACCACGGACTTGCCACGCGGGCCGGCGTGGTGACACCGATGGACACGGATGGGAAACCTTGGTTTTCCACGCCATGGAAAACTTTGGGGGAAATTTTCCACGCCATGGAAAAGGTTTTTCCACAGTGTGGAAAACAGTGGAGAAAACGAGGATCGAACAGCTTTTAGCTACGGATGAACAGGGTTATACGGATTCGATCCGAAATGATGGTCCTCGCTCCGACGCGTCCAATGGACGCATAAGCAACCGATCTCATGGGAATCCTATCCCCACGGATGCCTTCGGCGGCCCACGGATGGAAACATCCGCAAGGATAGAAGAGTGGATGTCCGGATTGAATATTGAAATCCCCAAGCCCATCAGGTCAACGAACTGGCCTGCAACCTGATTCACCCACGGAGTTAACCCGTGGGGGTCTAGCGGACGGTGCCGATGCGGATGGTGATGTCTTCGCGGCGCTTAAGGCGGTCTTTGCGGCCGTCCTTGGTCCAAAGAATCCAGCTCTTCCTCAGAGAAGGCGACCGCAAACTGCGGCTGGTCTATCACCGGTGGATGTTCCCTGAGCGGCCGCTATTCATCTGACTTTTTAGATTGCCTCGGATAGAATAGAGTTTATAAAGTCTATTCCACCTTGGAAAAGGTACCCATGCGCCAATTAAACCCTACGTTATGGCGAACCTGCCGAATGCTGACCGGACGGACCCGACTTCGCTTGCTGCGGTCCTTGCTCGAACACCCCGGCAGTTCCGTCACACAACTGGCGGCGATGGCGGAAATCGGCGTTTCAGACGCCAGCCAGGAACTCCGGCGGATTCAATCCCGCGGCATCCTGCAGGTGGACCGAAAAGGTCCCTATGTCCTCTACCGCCCTGCCGCCGACCCCCAAGTCCCGTCAGCAGCTCCATTGCTGAAAGCGCTGAAAACCTCCATGAAGCATATGCCCGCCCATGAGGATGAGATCATCATTTCCATGGCGGCCGCTCTGGCTTATCCCGGCCGCATTTCGATCGCCCGGGCATTGCTCAACGGCCCCGTCCCCTCCTCTGAACTGATTCGGGTTCTGAACACCTCCCCCCAGATTCTGAATCGCCACCTGCGAATCATGGCCGCCGGCCGATTTATTCGCCGACACCACCCTCAGGTGGAACTTCTCACGCCACCGCATCCCGTGGGAGAAGCCCTGATCCGCTTGTTGCGTCCGTAGCCCCCGACGCTGGAGGATACAATCATCGGAATACACTTTATAAAGTTTATTCCATGCTGGTTTGCTTTACCCCGGCTCAATGTTGCCGGCCACCGGCGAATCAGGGGAACAACTAGCGGACGGTGCCGATGCGGATGGTGATGTCTTCGCGGCGCTCGAGGCGGTCTTTGCGGCCGTCCTTGATCCACAGAATCCGATCCGAGGTGGCGAGCATCTTGTGGTCGTGGGTGGCGGAGATGACGGTGACGCCGAGTTCGCGCGAGAGTTCGGCGAGGAGCTTGATGATTTCCTCGCCGGTGTGGAGATCGAGGTTGCCGGTGGGTTCGTCGGCGAGGACGATGGCGGGTTCGTTGGCGAGGGCGCGGGCGATGGCGACGCGCTGCTGCTGTCCGCCGGAGAGTTCGTCGGGCCGGTGGGTCATGCGTTCGCCGAGGCCGACGCGGGTGAGGATTTCCCTGGAGCGTTTTTCGGCGCGGTCCTGGGCCCAGCCGTTGAAGACGAGGGGCATGGCGACGTTGTCGATGGCGTTGTAGGCGGGGAGCAGGTTGAACTGCTGGAAGACGTAGCCGATGTGCTTGCCGCGGAAGTAGGCGAGTTCGCGGCTGGTGAGGGTGTTGAGGGTGACGCCGGCGACCTTGATGGTGCCGGAGCTGGGGCGGTCGAGCGCGCCGATCATGTTGAACAGCGTGCTCTTGCCGGAACCGGAGGGGCCCATGATGGAAAGATACTCGCCGCGGAAGATGTCGAGTGCCATGTCGCGCAGGGCGTAGACCTGCTGGTGGCCCAGGTCGTAGACCTTGCTGACGCCGCGGATTTCGATGAGGGTTTCGGCCATGGCGGGTCTCTAGAAGGGTAAGGGGATGGCGGCTTTGCTGAGGAAGGTGACGCCGACGCCGACCGTGGTGATGAGGCCCATCCCGCAGGCGAATCCGGCGCTGACAACGGGGATGTATTGCCGCCAGCGGAGGCCGAGCTTGCGCTTGAAGTAGTAGCGCCCGAGGAGCGCGCCGAGGAACTGGGGAATGACGGAGTGCGGGGTGGTCTGGCCCAGACCGCGCACCACGCCGAAGGTCAGCAGAATCGGCGCGCCGAGCAGGGACATGACGCCGAAGAGCAGTCCGCCGAACATCGTGCCGGACAGGATGTACACGAACCGGAAAGCGTCCTCGAAGATGGAGTATTCGCCCAGGGTGGCGGAGAACATGATGCAGGCGTTCTGGGCGTGGAGCTTCCACATCATGTCGGCGAAGGGATAGACGGCGGAGGGCACCTCGTTGAGGCTCCAGATAAAGTTCATGAAGAAGATGGAGCTGACGAGGATGATCGGCAGCAGGATGACCTGGGTTTTCCAGATGCTGGTGAACTTGGTGCCGGTGAGTTCGCACTGCTTGTAGAAGACGGTCATGCCGCCGTAGTTGGCCATGGGAATCGGCAGGAACCAGACGGTGACGCCCTGGAAGCCGCTGAGAATCAGCGCGGCCTCGCGGATGAAGGGCACCTCCACCACCTGCCCGACCATGCCTTCGAGGCGGGCGGTGACGTAGCTGATGAGCGGGGTGTAGACGAAGCCGAGGAACAGGAGGGCGACCATCACGCCGCGGTGCCAGTCGATGAGCCAGCCCGAGACGAGGATGTAGGTCATGGTGACGAAGAAATAGACGGTGAGGATGAGCCAGGTCTTGATGTCGCCGCGGCCTTCGGGGACGGCATGGACTGAGGATTTGGGCAGGCTGGCGGATTCCTGGCGGGCCTGGCGGGCGTTACGCACGCTCTTGATGACCTGGTAGATGCCGCCGACGGCGATGGCGATGGCGATGCCGATGTGGAAGCTGAAGTAGAAGTCGACGTTGTTGAGGTAAATGGTGCTGATGGTGTCGCGGCCGGGGGTCCAGCTCTGGAGGATGCCGACGCGGTAGAGGACCGGATTGATGAGGAACGTGGAGATCAGCCCGATGAAGGCGCCGACCATCGCGAAGAACGGCAGGACCATGCCGAAGATCAGGTTGCCGAAGTCCCACGAGATGCCCGTGGCGACGGCGGAGAGGTACTTGCCGGTCTGCGGGGTGAAGTCGGAGAACGGGATCGGGAAGACGGTGATGGGCTGCCCGGTGAGGGCGCCGGTGAGCGTGGGCAGCAGGAGATAGATGGCCCCGAAGGTCAGCCCGAGGGCGCCGCCGATCGAGAAGACGCGCCAGCGCCACTTGTCCTGAGATTGGGAGAGGCTCTTTTCGTCGGCGTCTTCGGCGAGGGCCATGATGCCCTGCGCGCCGATGGGGGCCATCGGGAAGGGCAGTTTTTCGATGTCGCTGGCGACGCGGAACAGGCCGTAGCCGAGAATGGTGCTGGAGAGCTGGCCGAAGAACGTGCCGAAAATGACCATGCCGATGGCGGGTAGCCAGTCGCGGTGGAAGAAGGTGCGCAAGGTGTAGGAGGCGGAATCCACCGAGGGCGCGAACCAGACGGGCAGATCGGAGGCGATGCCGGTGGCGATGGCGGCCTCGCTGCGGATGAAGAACTGGTTCCAGAGCAGGCCGCCGAAGGGCAGGCCCATGGCCGAACTGGCCATGAAGAACAGAACGAAAATCTCGGCGCGGTTGAGGGTCTTCTGGGCGCGCTTGGCGACTTCGATGAAGAGGATGGCGGTGACCCACTGGGAGGCGGACCCGATGCTGTCCACGCCGGCGAGCAGGCCCATGTAGATGGCCCCGGGAACCATCAGCAGGGCGACGAATATCGCGCCGAGCAGCGCGGTCCAGTTGAAGCCGTCCTCGAAGGTCGAGGGCACTTCCATCACCTGCCGGAATTCCTCCAGCTCTTTGTCTAGCTTGTGCTCAGCCATGGTCCGGGCTCTTCTTCAATTGGACAAGGGTTCGCTGGCGGTAGATCTCCATGGCCTCCTTGGGGATCGAGCGCCAGAGCAGGAACTGGGTGCGGAGATTGTCGAAGAGGTTGCGGTTGAGGCGGACCCAGTCGCCGGGCTGGCCGGACTTGCGGGTGAGGCGGATTTTGACCTCGTCGATGCCGGGGATTTCGCTGGGGGCGCTGCGGAGTTCGAAGCGTTCGGTGACGCCGAGGTCGAAGGGGGCGAGCGCGAGATAGGCCTCGAGGCCGAGAGCGCCATCCTCGTGCTGGACCATGCGGGTATCGCGGGCCATGAAGGCGCCGAGGCCGGTGTCGCTGAAGTGGTCGAAGTGCTCCTGGAGGAAGCTGACGACGCCGGTGAGGTCGTAGGCGGAGACGGTGAAGGGGAAGACGATGTCGTGGATGTCGCCCTTGGGCGGCGGCGGGCGCCAGGTGCGCAGCAGGCCGGGATTGGCGCTCTTCGAGGCCTGGATGGCCGGATAGATGGCCGAAATGAGCACCGTGGCCATCACGATGAGGATGGTGACGATGGCGTTGGTGGAGGAGTAGTTGATTTCGGGGACCTGGACGAGGCCGAAGGTGGCGAGGGTCGTCAGGATTTTCATCGAGCCCTGGGCGATGAGGTAGCCGCCCATGCCGCCGAGGACGGAATAGACGAGGGCTTCGGCGAAGAACAGGCTGGCGACGTGCGGCGGGGCCAGGCCCAGGGCGCTGAAGGTGTAGATTTCTTTTTCGCGGTCGGCGACGGACCCGAGCATGGTGCCGAAAATGACGAGGGCGCCCAGGAACACCGGAAAGAGCAGGTCCCCCACCCCGCTCGCGGCCATCACCGTGCCGAGAATGTGCCGATAGACGCCGTCCTGGCGCGTCGCCATGATGGGGGTGCGGTCCATCATGCGGGCGTATTCCTCGGCGATGCGCTCGGCGGCGGCGGAATCCGGGGTGTAGAGATGGATGACGCTGACCTTGCCGCCGGCGCGGGAGCAGTTGTCGTCGGACAGGATCACGGCGGAATCGGTGGGCAGGTTGGCCCAGTTGACCTGCTGAGTCAGGAGGTCTTCGGCGGCTCCGGTGGCCTGCTTGGCGCCGGTCTCCTGCATCTCGGCGTAGTCGATCGGGATGATGCTGGTGTTGTCCATGTCCACGATGGCGGTGAAGCGCGTGGAGCTGAGGAGCGGGCCGACGGCGAGCGAGATGCCTTTGACGATGACACGGTCGCCGGGCTGAACGCCGAGCAGATCGGCGACGGCGTCGGTCATGAAGACGTGGTCGCGGATGATGTCGGGGTCCTCGATGCCCAGCAGCGCACGCAGGTCAGGGCGGTGGCGGAGCTCGACCGGGTCCACGCCGAGGATGCCCTTGAGGGTGACGGGATTGGAGCCGTCGGCGAGGGCGGCGACGAAATCGGGGTCGCCGGGAAACTCGGGGCAGACCCAGTGGCGGGTGGCGATGTCGGCTTCGTCGCCCCAGCGGGCGCGGACGAGGTCCACGTAGTCGGGATTGAGGGTGCCCCAGGAGGGCGGATGGTAGAGCACGCCGGTATAGCCCGGCGACGGCGCGGCGAAGAGCCGGACGATGCCGCGCTGGGTGTCGAAGGAGGCGAAGACGAGGATGGTGAAGGTGAGCAGGACGATGGTGATGGCGGTGAGCGCCGTGCGCAGGGGGCGGCGGCGCATGGTGGAGATGCCCATCGCCATGGCGGCCATCACGGTGTTGAAGCGCGAGATGTCGGCCTGGTGCACGGTGTTGGTCATGCCCTGCATGGCCTTCAGCTCCGTCTCGAACTTCTGCATGATGATGAAGATGACGAGCGACGAAAGCACGACGACGGTGAAGCCCAGGAAGATGATGATGGGGGCCTGGGCGACGGCGAAGGCCGGATGCGAAAGATAGAGGATGACGAAGGTGGCCAGGAAGAACGCGGCGAACCAGACCACCTGCTTGTAGATGAGGGTCGAGCCGATCAGGAGGCGCTCGAGGGCGAAGGCGAACGGAATGCACAAGGCCAGCAGGATCAGGACGGCGGCGACGAGGTCGTCCATGACGGCGCGGCTGCTTTCATAGACGGGCTGGGACGAGAGCAGCGAGGAGGCGGCCAGAGCCTCGGCGCGAAGGGGCTCGGGGGTGGCTTCGGCGGCGGTGATCAGGTCCTGGGCGCGGCCGTGCAGCTCTTCGACGGAGCTGTTCAGGATGTCCTTGGAGCGCAGCAGCGCCAGGCGCGACTCGTTCAGGCGCCAGAGGTCGCCGGCGCCCTGGAACGAGGTCCTTACGCCGAGCCAGTTGCCGTCCACCGGGAAGCCCGCGCCCAGGGACTGGTGGATGTCGCCGCCGGCCAGGTCGCTCTCGGCGTTGTTGAGTCCGACGGCGGAACGTAGGGCGAAGATTTTGGCATGCGAGACCTTGTCTTCGAGGAAGAACGTGACGACGCCGTCTTCGGTGCGGACATAACCGCGGTCGGAGGTGTCGGCCCCGAGGTTGGCGTTGCCAACGGCATCGAAAACGGTGGCGTCGTCGGGCCAGAAGCGCGGGGGCATCATGTAGAAGCCCGGGCGCGCCCGCAGCATGTCCATGCCGGTACGCAGGGTCTGGCGCGTGCGCATGTCGGTGACTTCGACAATGTGGCCGCGCTCGTCGAAGCAGGCGGCGAAGGCGGTGGGCTGGGCGGAGTCTTCCTTGGGCAGGCCCCCGAGGGCATAGGCGCCGTTCTGGTCGGTCAGGACGATCTGGAACGGATCGAAGGCCGGGAATTTGTTGTGATGCCAGAAGATCCGGTTCCAGGGATCTTCGATATTGACCATGACAACGGCGCCGGGAACGGGCTTTTCGGCGATGGAACTGCCGCGGTGGCGCCCCATGGCCATGGAGCCAATGGCGGCTTCGTTGCGGAAGGTGGAGACGATGTAGGAATAATCCACCGGGATGACGCGGCGCAGCGAGAGGCCGCGCTGGTCGGCCACGGCGTCCACGTCGCCGACCTGGGCGTCCTGGTCGCCGACGGCCGCCATGACGCGGGCGATTTCTTCGATCTTGCGCTCGATGGTATCGAGCCCGAGCCGCTCGAGGGTGTCGGCGGGGGTGCCTTCGCGCGGCAGGGTTTCGTGGGTGGTGCCGAGAACGATGTTGTAGATGCCGTAGCGGCCGGCGACTTCGCCGCCGTGGATCAAGCCGTTGGCGGCCCAGAGCAGGCGCGGCTGGGTGAGCGTGGCGTCCACGCTGGCGGTCTCGAAGAAGGCCGGGGCGCGGCCGGCGCGGTCGAGCCGGTTGTAGGCGCGCAGGAAGCTCTGCTGCACCCGGCCGTAGAGCCCGGGGTTGTCGCCCGCGCGGTTGCGGATTTCGGAGTCGCCGCCGATGATGACGCCCCAGCGCTCGGTGCTGTCGCCCAGCAGCAGCGAAACGTGCAGGGTGATCCAGCGCCGACCGAGCATGTCCAGCAGCGCGGCGGAGGAATCGAGGAGGCGCTTTTCGCCCTGGAGTTCGCCCTGGCGCAATTCGATGTCGCGGCGGACGGCGGCCAGGACCTGGTCGAGCAGCGGCTGCAAGGGGGCCTCGACGGGGCGGCGTCGGCTCAGGGCGCGGCGCAGGTCGTTCCAGCGGTCGTATTCGGCCTCCCGCCCGGCGATGCGGGCCTGGAGTTGCTCGACTTCGTCTTCGCCGGGTTTTTCCTCGGCGGTGCGCAGGAGGTTTTCCTCCTGGCGCAGGTCCATCAATTCGCTGCGCAGCTCGAGGGCCATGTCGCGGGCCATGTTGCGGATGCGCTCGGAGAGGCGGCGGCCCCCGGCCTCGGCGAGGTGGGCCAGCGGATCGGGCCGCTGCAGGATGCGGGTGACGTTTTCGAGGAAGCGGGATTCTTCGCGCCAGGATTCGGTGCGGGCGCGCAGGGTGGCGTCGCGGTGGCGGTCGGCGGTTTCCAGCGCCCAGTAAAAGTGGACGACGCCCGCGTGCGACCGCGCCTGGTTGTCGAAGAAGGCCAGCACGATGTGGCGGCGGGGCCGGTTGGCGTGGAAGATTTCGGCCAGGCGCAGGAGCCCGGCGCAGTTGGCGGCGGCGCGCGCGCCGGGCGCCAGATGCGGGAACTCGCCGAAGGTGTCGAGGTTGGCGCCGATGATGATGGCTTCTTCCAGGGCCAGCTCGAAGGTCGGATCGGTGCCCGGCAGAAACGCGATCACGTTGCGCCCCGTGGTCCGCTTCCAGGTGATTTCGGAATGGAGGGTGGCCGTCTCGCCGAAGGGCAGGTCCTCGCGCGGGCCGTCGAAGTAGAAGCGCGGGAGGTTGGCGGTGGCGCGGACGTAGAGGGGATGGAGGGATTCGGCGTTTTCACCGCCAGTGAAAATCACCGCGCGCGCGCCGAGGCGGAAGGCCTTGAGCCAGCCGCGGCCGGCGTTGACGTCCATGACGACGATCCGGTCGCGCACGGAGACGGCGTTCAGGCGCTCGTCAGAACCGTCGCCGAGATCCACCAGTTCGCCGATGATGCCCTCGGGCGGGGAAACCGGCGGCTGGATGGCGTTGGGCCGGGCCGGCACCAGCGGCAGAACGCGGTCGCCCGCGACCATTTCGCACCGGCGCACCTCGGTCTGCACCGAGGGGAACTCCTGGACGACGATCTGCTGGATGCCGATTTCGCGCAGGCGCTGTTCGACGTGGCGGGCCGCCGCGGCGTATTCCTCGGTGCCGCTGAGGCGGTGCGGGGCGCGCAGCAGGGTTTCCACATCCGCGCGGAACGGGGAGACGGCCGCCGGGGCTTCCGCCGGCGGGACCGCTTCCTCGGCGCGGGCGGCAGTGAATCCCAATCCCGAAAAGAGAAGGGCCAGGGCGAAGAAAGCCCCTCCTCGGCCTTGGTAACAGAAGTGCGCCCCCCCACGGCCTTGCGCCGTGGGAGGCAAAGTTCGATTGAACCAAATGGACTTCCGCCTATTCAATGTGTCCGAGCTCCACTTCGACTTCGTCGCGGCGGGCGATGCGCTCGATGCCGCCGTCGCGGATCCACATCAGGCGGTCGCAAATGTTCATCATGCGGTGATCATGGGTGGCGCAAATGGTGGTGACACCGCGCTCTTTGTTGAGCCGCTGCAAAATGGCGAGAATTTCGTCGCCGGTCTTGTGGTCGAGGTTGGCGGTGGGCTCGTCGCACAGCAGGATGCTGGGGGCGTTGGCCAGGGACCGGGCGATGGCGACGCGCTGCTGCTGGCCGCCGGACATTTCGATGGGGCGGTGGAACCAGCGGTCTTTCAAGCCGACGAGTTCGAGCAGTTCCATGCCGCGCTTGCGGGATTCGTCGGGGTTTAAACCGCCAAACGCCATCGGGGTGGTGACGTTCTCCAGCGCGGTCATGTACTGGATCAAGTTGTAGGACTGGAAAATGTAGCCGATCTTGCGGCAGCGCAGGAACGCGAGTTCTTCGGCCGTGAGCTGGGCGACGTCCACTTCGTCAATGAAGACGCGGCCCTGGCTGGGGCTGTCGAGGGCGCCGATCATGTTGAAGAAGGTGCTCTTGCCGGAGCCGGAGGGTCCCATGACCGTAATGAATTCGCCGGTATAAATTTCGACATCCACTCCGCGCAGGGCGTGGGTGATCTCGTCGCCGCGGCGGTAGATTTTTTTCATGCCGACGGTGCGGATGATGACGCGCTCGGAGGCGGCTTCGGGAGCGGCGGGGCTGGATGGTTCGGCGACGGCGTTCATTACTCGATCCGCATGGCCTCCATCGGCGCCAGGCGCGCCGCGCGCAGGGAGGGATAGACGGCGGAGACGGCGGCCAGCACCATGCCAACCGCAATGGAAATCACGCCCGCGATGGCGACATCGCCCCACGGGAAGGCCTGGAACAGCAAAGCGCGGAAGGCGACGGCCATGCGGCCGCCGGCCAGCAGGAAGCCGGCCAGCGCCCCGCCAAAGCCTCCGACCAGCCCCAGCAGGCCGGCTTCGATCAGGAAGATCGCCATGATGAAGCCGTCGAGCGCGCCCAGGCACTTCAACGTGGCGATCTCGCGGAAGCGTTCGGTCACCGACATCAACATGGCGTTGGCGATGCCGACCGCGCAGACGAGCATCGAGACGATGGCCAGCCAGGTCATGCGCATGCCGATGCCCATCAAGCCCCCGCCGGCATCCACGGTCTGGCGTTCGGCGGCGGCCAGCAGGCGCGCGTGGGCGCGGTGCGCGGCCAGGTCTTCGAGTTCACGGGCCGTCAGGGTGCCGGGGTCCAAATGGTTTTCACGCATGATCTCGAGGAACCATTCGGCGCGTTCGCGGTTGCGCAGCAGGGTCCAGATCATCTGCATGGTGACATCGCCGGGGAGGACGTCGCGCAGGGCGGCCACCTCCTGGCGGACGCCGGGATTGTTGATGGAGGCTTCGACGCGCAAGACGTAATCGAGCCGGCCGACTTCGGCGGCGAGGGCGGCGGCAGCCTCGGGCGACAGGGCGAAGCCGGCGGCGCGCAGGGTGTCGCCGAACGCCCCGTCGGCGTCGCGCAGCGCCACCACCAGCGGCGTTTCGCCGAGGGACTCGCGGATGCCGGCGATGGCGGCGGACTGCCCGCGGCGGACGGTCTCGACGGTTTCCCGCAGGCCGGGCCATTCGGCCAAAAAGGCCTGGAATTCGTCCAACGACACCGGGAAGCGGACGGTGAGCATGTCGGCCAGGCTGGCGGAGAACTGCTCCCATTCGCGTTCGCCTTGCAGGCGGTCGAAGATGCGCACGGATTCATCGGGGCCGACCAGGACGCGGCGGCGGCCGTAGTTGAGGTCGGCGAAGAACCGCAGATAGCGCAGGGCTTCGGCGGCGCGCGGGCGCAGGGCGTCGAGAGCCTCGGCATCGAGTCCGCCCAGGGCGGCCAGTTCGCGCAGGTCTTCGGGGTCGGGATCCTCAGCAGCGAGTTGCGCCAGCACCTCCTCGGGCGGGCGGGCCATGGAGAGCCGGGCGATCCAGCGGTCCACGCGGTGCATGTCCTCGATCTGTTCGCGCACGGATTCGGCTACGGAACGCTTGATGAGGCTTTCCGTGAGAATATTCATCAGGAAGGCCATGGCCACGACGATCACGGCGACGGTGACGGTGGCCCGGAACAGGCGGTACTTGACGCCGGTCAGCGCGATCTGGAAGACGCGCCCCGGGGGCAGCACGGGCTGGTTCTGGACATCGATCTTCTTCATCAGCCGGGCATGATCTCAAAGGGTTTGGGGATGGTGCCGCCGGTGGCGAGGAAATAGATCAGGCTGACGATCATCGGCAGCATGCCGCCGAGCATTTCGCCGGCGATCAGGCCGAACATCAGGGGCTTGCCCTTCTGGTAGATGCCGGCCCCGCCGAAGCGGGTGACCGCGATTTTGATGAACCACCCGATCAGGAAGGATTGGGCGAAGGAATCCCCCGCATAGGTGGCCCAGACCAGGAACATCACCGGGTGCAGCGGCCAGCGGGTGAAGCGCAGGCGCATGAACGAAAAGCCGATCACCAGGCCCGCGGCGACCACGAAGGCGATCAGTCCATTGCGGTGCGGGGCCATCTCCCTGAAGCGCGCCAGGCCGGTCACCTGGCCGGCTTCCTCGAGCTGCCCCTGCGCATCGAGGCGCTGCATGATGCTGATGGCTTCGTTGAAGGGGCGCTTGGCCTGCTCGACCTTCCACAGCGACACATCCACGCCCTTTTCATACTGATAGTACAGCGTGGTGGGAATGCCGACGCCCAGGCCCACCATCAAGGCGATCACCGCAAAGAAGGCCGTGCGGCCGACCTTGGCGTTGCAGTCGTCGGCGAGCTTGAGGCCGTTGACCACGTAGGGCATCAGGGCCTCGCGGGTGTCGTAGAAGAGGACGAGGCACAGCATGAACATCAGGAAAAGCGTGCCCGGCCCCAGGGCGCGCGCGCCGAAGAGCGCCCACAGCAGGGTCGCCGGCGTGCCGGTCACCACGATGAAAAAGAGGCCGGTTTCCGCCAGCAGGCGGCCCATCACGAGATAGACGGCCACGCAGCCCAGCCCGAACAGCAGCGCGATGGGCCAGTCCAGCCCCATGATCATCGCCACGTAGATCGTGAAAAACGCCATGCCGGCCATGAAAAAGCGTCCGCCCCAGACCGCCGCGGATTCGACGGGCTCCTCCGAGCGCAGACCGACCGACCGCTTGAAAACAGCCACGTAGTATTGCCGGCCGGTAAACAGCAGGACCGCCAGCATGCCGAAGTAGGCGCCCATGATCATCATGGCATCCATCTGCAGGCCGAAGGGCCACGTGCCCTGCCAGCCCCCCACCCCGACGCCGTAGGTCGCGAACAGCCCCGCGATGAAAATCCAGATGAACGGCCCGATGCCCAGCGACAGCGAAACCTCCTTGGGCAGGAAGTACGCCACGGCCACCACGGTGAAATAAAGCGTGAATTTTTCGAGCAACTGCTGGCCGCCGCCCTTCATGAACGTGTCCGACAGCGACGACAGGGACGAAAAATCCACGCCCAGGGGGATTTCGCCGAACAGCACCCGCGGGAACCAGAGGTTGAGGTAGTTATAGAGATGGATGCCCAGCACCGCCGACAGCCCGATCCAGAAGAGGGGGTTCGAGAACACCGGACTGGGACGGCCGTCCTCCTCCGGCAGCAGCGATTTCGTGAACGTGACGATCGGATAGGGCAGGTGTTCGTGGTCCGCCCATTGCCGGTGGACCACCACCGCCAGGCTCACCAGCGCAATCCACAGGCTGAGGATGATCGGCACCCAGAACAGCAGCGGCCCGCGCCACGCCTTCCAGGGAATTTCGCGCAGCGACAGCCGGTCGGCGGCCTCCTTCAGCCCCCGGGTATAGCCGTCGAGGACCGTGCTTTCGTCCTCGGAGATATCCACCAGCATGCCCTCGGGCACCAGTTTCATCACTTCCTGCTGGCGCCAGCCCGGCTCGGTCCGTTCGTAGCGGTGGGGCATCACCATCGCCGGCGTGAAGATCCGCAGCAGATTCGAGCCCGGAATCGCGCAGGACACCAGCGTCAGGACCAAAATCACCGACAACTCGCCGCGCTTGAGTCCCCCGCCGCGCTTGATCCGCCGCCAGAGCGGATAGATCAGCGCCAGGAACAGGACCAGCAGGCCGTAGACGCTGATGGGCATGAAATTGCCCACGAACATCGTCTGGCGCATGACCCAGTCGTTGAAATAGGTGTAGGAGCAAACAAACGCCGCTCCCAACAGGCCCAAAATGACCGCCCGAATCGTCACTCGATACTAAATCCTTATATGGCGCGCCATCCGCCGACGGCCCGTTTCATCCAGAAGCGTCCACCGCCACGGCCAGCAAGCCTCGCCGCAGCAACGATGTGACGTAACCTGTAACAGAAACCCGGCTCTCATGAAAAGACAAATGGTGAAACGCTCCAAATTTTTCGACGATTTCCTCGACGGAACGCCGCCCGTCGCAGGATTTCCAGATCCCGGCGCCCATGGGATCGAGCACGGTCAGGCGCTCTTTCGGCACCCGCACCATCCACGACAAGAGCCCCCGGATGAACGACGGCTTGCGGGTGGGCACGGCGATGGTCAGGGAGCCGTCCGGCTCCTCGCGGACGACCCGGGCGGCCCGGTTGGGCATGAGGACCGCCTGGAGCATGGCACCCCAGGTGCCCGCAGAGCTGGCGGTATCCGGCCGCTTGGTCATGACGATCCCCTCCCCGGCACGACCAGAAACGCCGGACAGGACTTCATCGCGAAATCCGCCCCGTGTTCCGGATGGAACCGGCGGTTTTTGCGACTGGTGATGCAGATGGCGTGATAGAGCCGGCCATCGCGCGGATCGCGCCAGGCCGCCGCCGCATAGGCCCCTTTGCGCAGCAGCAGGCCCTTCGGGCGCCAATCGCCTTCGAGACGCTCCACTCCGCCCGCCCCTCCCGGCTTGAAGCGGACATTGCGCACCAATTCCCCCGCCTGCGCCGCCAGCCAGTCGCGCACCGATGTCTTCAGCCAGGAATCCACCATCCCGTAGCGCCGGAATATCCAGCGGTCGGGCTTCCTTGGGCCATCGAAGCGCATGCCCACCCGCGCCGGCTCGACGACGCACTCGCCCAAGGTGAACTCCCGCGGCACGCGCATATCCATCCCGAACGCCCGCCAGCGCTGGAGGCCGGTCGCCTCCGGTGGAACCGCCCGCACGGTGGCCAGAATCTTCGCCTCCAGCCGCGCGTCGCGCTCCCCCTCATGGACGAACACGACCTCCACCAGCAGGTTCGTTTCATGAAAATAGGCCCCAAACCGCGAGACAACCTCCTCGCCGCGGGTTCCCGTCAGCCCCGGCCAGCCCCGGCACTTGATCCGGCGGATGTCCTCCCACTCTTTCGCCAGCGACCCCTCGTAATCCTGCATCATCCGCTTGAAATCCGGCTCCCCCGGCGAATTCCGCCAATTCAGCTCGAAGCGGAACCGCCGGCGGTCGGCGAACGCGCAGCGCCCCGCCTCCGGATCACGCGCAAACTGCAAACATTCCCAATCCGGCGGCAATTCCACGCCGATCCGGTTCCAGACCCACTCCACCCTGTCCACTTTCGCCTGCACGGCCGGGCAGACAACCAAAACCCCCCGCCGCCATAAAGCAAAAAGCGCCCCGGGCGGGACCCGCTTGGACAGGAGTTAGACGGCGGCTGGAAGCCGCCGGTCCCCCGGGATCCGACGGGACGGGCGGCATCCTGCCGCCCCTCTCCCGGGCATGGGTTCCGGCCGGTTCGGCACCCACCCAAGGCATTTCACATGTCCTCAAGAATATGAAATATGATTATTATTTGTTGCATATGCATAATCTTGGTGTATGATTCAGACCATGAACCCCGTCTATATTCCACGAGACATCGAAAAGGAACTGCTGGCCGCCGCCCGCCAGTTCCCGGTGGTGGCGGTGACCGGCGCCCGCCAAACAGGCAAGTCCACCTTGCTGAAACAACTCTTCCCGAAGGTCGCCTACGCCACCTTGGACGACCCCTTCACCCGCCAGGCCGCACAAGAAGATCCCCGCACGTTTTTAACCCAAGCGCCGCGACTCGTGATTGACGAAATCCAACACCTCCCCGACCTGCTGCCTCACATCAAGGTCCTCGTGGATGCCGATCGCCGGAACGCAGGCCGGTTTCTGCTGACCGGCTCCCAAGTCTTTCCTCTCATGGCCGGCTTGGGCGAGTCCTTGGCGGGCCGCGCCGCCATCTACCACCTTCAGCCCTTTTCCCATCGCGAACTGGGAAATCCGCCCTTATCCCTTGATCGTTCTTTCCAGCGTATTTTCGATGGCTTTTATCCCGATGTCGCCGTTCACGGCGTGGACCGCAACCGCTTTTTTTCGTCGTATGTCCAAACCTATCTGGAACGCGACATCCGCCTGATGACCGCCGTCCACGATTTGAAGCTGTTCCAAAGCCTGATCGGATTGCTGGCCGCCCGGATCGGGAACCTGCTCAACCTGAACGAACTGGCCAAGGAGGCCGGAATCAGTGCGGCGACCGTCCGGCGTTGGCTGACCCTGCTCGAAGCCACCGGCATCCTGTATCTGCTGCGCCCCTATTCCGGCAACGTATCCAAGCGCATCGTCAAAAGCCCCAAACTGTACTTCGGCGATACCGGACTGGCGGCATGGCTCTTGCGCTATCCCACCGCGGAATCCCTCCGGCATGGCCCCCAATCCGGTGCGTTTTTCGAAAACCTCGTCCTGCTCGAATGCCTCAAGCACAAAGCCAACTTCGCCGCCGCCGAAGAACTCTTCTTCTACCGCGACTCCAACCACAACGAGATTGACCTTGTCGTCGCCTCCGGGTCCGCCACCCGTCTGATTGAAATCAAGCAGACGGCCACCCCCAAGGCCGCCCACTTTGACGCCATCCGGCGCATGCTGCCCTTGTTTCCCCATCCGCAGGCCTATGTGGCGTTAACCTCCCCCAAGGCAGAGCAACTGGCCGCCAATCTCACGGCCCTCCCCTGGACCCAAATCGCCGACCGCGTCTTTTCCTGACTCCCGAACGGACAAGCATCACCCACCGCCAGGGGTTTCGGGCTCGTTTCACTGTTCTCCAACGGCGGCTGGAAGCCGCCGGTCCCCCGGGATCCGGCGGGACGGGCGGCATCCTGCCGCCCCTTTTCTGCCGCCTGCAGCTTCCATCAGGGCCTGAGAGAAAACATCAATTTATAGGATCGACCCCTTTGCCCTTTACTTTGCATGGGCCTCCAACGGCGGCTGGAAGCCGCCGGTCCCCTAGGATCCGACGGGAAGGGCGGCATCCTGCCGCCCCTCGGCTGTAGATGCGTCCGTTGGGCGCGTTGGATCGGGGAGAAGTATTCGCCACAAAGAGCGCAGAGAACACAAAGAAGAACCGAAATGAGGGATTGGAAAGGCTAGTGGATGCCTTTTCGTCCACCGCCAGATGTGCAGACGCTGACGCTGGAAGGGCATTTCCTTTGCCAGATATCAGAGCCATTGGCGCCATATTCTCGCCCGCAGTGCCTACACCGAAGGATGTAAACGTATTGAAGGTGATCGGTTCCTCTGCGGTCGGTGCGCTCCAACACGACCTGACCGTTTCTGTTTTCGTAGCCAGGTGTGGTTGTGTGTGTTGGTGTTCTCATGAACTGTGCAATTCGAATAATACGGTTTACGGGACGAGCCAGTTCCCGACGGGATGCGCTATATTCTGAGATTAATTGGCTGACCCATTTTCGGTAATCCCCGCTTGACCGCAAGCCCGCCAAGACCGAGAATTCAGACCGGAAGCTCGATCCTTGGGATGCACCACATGGAGCCGCGCTGCATGAAATCCACCACAAACGACAAACTGGTCCTGGCCCGCACCCCCGAACAGTGCATCACCCGTCTGCGCGGCCAAGCCGTTTTGCTCGACACCGATCTCGCCGCCCTCTACGGCGTCACCGTCAAGCGCCTCAATGAACAGGTCAAACGAAACGCCAAACGCTTCCCCGAAGACTTTGCGTTTCAACTCACCCCAAAAGAGTGGGCTGCTTTGAGGTCGCAATTTGCGACCGCATCCCGGAAAAGCATCCGGTCGCAAATTGCGACCGCATCCAAACGAAACATTCGCTTCCAACCCTATGCCTTTACCGAACATGGCGCCATCATGGCCGCCAACGTGCTCCACAGCGAACAGGCCGAAACCATGAGCGTCGCCGTGGTCCGCGCCTTTGTAAAATTGCGCCGGATGGCGCTTTCGGTCGAAGCCCTCGCCCGCAAGGTCGCAGCCCTGGAACAGAACTACGACGCCCATTTCCGCGTCGTCTTCGACGCCATCCGCCAACTCATGACTCCGCCTGATCCCCCGCGCCGAAAAATTGGCTTCGACGCCGGTTGACTCACCCCTTCCCCGGGCCCCTTCCCGTTCATTGGCGATACACATCGCGCCGATGGCCTATGCGAACGACGATCACCACCAGAACGCGGTCGCGGATGGCATACACAATGCGCCTATCGCCCACCCGGACCCGATACAGGTCTTCAGGCCCAGCCAGTTTTTCCGCCCCCGGCGGTCGCGGATCGTCCTCCAACGCCCGCAGCTTCCGCAGAATGCGGCCCCGGATTTCCGTTGGAGTCCGCTCCAGCCCCTTCCATGTGCGCCCATCCAGCCGGACGGGGTATTTCATTTGCCGGCTTTCGGCGGCTTCTGGAATTCATCCAGGGTTTTGAACGACGAGGGATCGCGGTCATATTCCCGCAGCACCTTTTGCGCGGCGCGGAGGTCTTCCGCGTCTTCGATTTTTTGCAGCAGGGCCAGGTCCCCGGCGGAAATCAGCGCCGCCACCGGCTTGCCGCGACGGGCAAACACCACGCGCTCGCCCCCGTAGGATACGCGGTTGATCGCCTCCGCCAGATTGTTCCGGGCTTCTACAATGCTCATGGTGGTCATGGGGCCGGTTCTCCTTCCATGCCTATAATGTACATAACCGCGCCTATGGCGTCAAGTGCCGGACGCCCCCTTTCCGAACAACCACGAATCACGCGAATAGTCACGAATGGGATCGGCGGTAGATGCGCCCGGTGGGCGCGTCGGATCGGGATAGAGAAATAATCGCCACAAAGAGCGCAGAGAACGAAAAGAAGAACCGTGAAGAAGGGCTGGAAAGGCTAGTGGATGCCTTTTCGCCCTCCGCCAGATGTACAGACGTTGACGCTGGAAGGGCATTTCCTTTGCCAGATATCGGAGCCACTAGCGCCATATTCTCGCCCGCAGTGCTTACACCGAAGGATGTAAACATATTGGAGATGATCTGTGCCCCTCAAGGATGTCCGCCGGAGAACGACCTGCCCGTTTTTGTTTTCGTAGCCAGGTGTGGTTGTGTGTTTTGTGTTCTCATGAACTGTGCAATTCGAATAACACGGTTTACGGGACTAGCCCGTTCTCCGACGGGATGCGCCATATTCTAAGATTAATTGGCTGACCCCTTTTTGTTGGACCTATCTCCTCAACCTCCTCGCCGAAGAATCCCGCCGCATTCTCGCCGCCCTCCCATCCTGATTCGTCCATCCCGCATTGTTTCAGACCCCCAAGGCCTCGCGCCGTGGGTGAATCAGGTCGTGGATTCCTATCCGATGACCCCCGGCGGCACGGTGCCGCCACGCCCTTCCCGATCCAGACCCGCCGCTCTTGGCGTCACTTCGCGCCAATAGCGGATAACTGGCGACCCTTTTCGTCGTATGTGTATATGTACGCGCCCTTGCGAATGGAAATGGTCGAAGACGTATACCCCACCAAGCCGTCGGTTGACTGCGCCGAGGAACCCGCGCCCAATGCAACAACCTGTCGGCCATCCTTGTCATATCCATAGACATAAGCGCCTTTTTGAACGGCTGTCGCAATTTCGCCGGCATGCACAAGACCCGCCAGCAAACCCGCACATGTCAAGGCCAGCCCAAACACCTTATACTTCATCGTTGCTTCCCTTCTGCTGTCATAAGCATCTCGCCGGAGATGCATCATCTCATGACGACCATAAATCAGACCTGCGCCTACTCCAGCATACCCGAGAAGATGAGTGCACTACCCAGCCCAAGAAACACCAGGGCTCCCAAGCCCAATATCACCAGCAGGCAACCGGTTTTCAGGCATCCCGGCTTTAGATCTTCATGACAATATGGACAATGCTTTGCGTTGACGGGCACATCCATTTTGCATTTTGAACATTTGACCATCGGAATACCGGGCGCAGCGGCAAGCGAAGGTGGTTGGGCCGGGGCTGGGGCCGGCATTGAAGTTGCCGCTATCTGACTAGGCATTGGCGCAGTCGCAGGTGCTTCCAATGCCGATTTACAGTGTTTGCATATCTTGGCAACCGCCAATATTTCCTCGGCGCAATACGGACATCTAATCGTTTCGGATTTTACCTCTTCGTTTATGCATATTTTTCCCTTCGGCATGAACGCCCATACCAAAGCCAATACCCATCCAACAAATGACCACCCCCCGAATAGGTTTAAAGCAAGTATCGGCCACCGATATTCATGCGCGCGGTTAAATGCAACCATGGCGGGGATGACATATACAAGCAGGCACAACAACGCTGCTACGCCTGCCAAGAATATGATCAACGCTTCTTCCATGCCCCATCCCTTAATGAGTTCACTGTTGAAATAGCTGAACAGTCATCTTGCTGAAGATATCTTTTACGCATTGCTCGACTTTGTCATCTCCACCCACACCCGCTCCCATTCGCACCCATCCGATATTGTGGCCATTGATATAAAGTTCATGCCCCTGATAAGAACAATCTAACGCTGAACCCCAGCCGCCAATGACGATGCTTTTGATATCCGCAATCGCCATTTTTCCTGATGTCGGGCTTAACCCACCCAATCCCAAAGACAACATCTTTGCTGGGACAACGCAGTAGTAGAGCGCCTGTCTCGTCAGTACAACCCCGCTGGGCGACAGCAGTCGATCAGGAGCATTGATGGCGAGTAATGGCCGCTCAACCTGGCAATTGATTTCGGCGGTGTAATGAGCATGCGCCTTTAATACTTCCGCCGATATTTCCTCCTCGAAGTATATCTCTGGAGGATCATTGGCGAAATAGTTTTTGAGATAGCCCATCAGCCCCCCGCCCTTAGTCTTTACGGGAATCGGGTGGTTGTGGCGATAATCTTGATAATAGTCGCGCACGAACTCTTCTAAGGCCTTGCCTTTGTCCCAAACCTGAGGCCCTGCAGCTAACTCATGCCCTTGTACATTCACCCCGGCAATCTGCGGGGCAAATGTACTTGGGTTTTCATTCAGCATGGATTGACAGTGCTTGCACTTGATCGCCTTGCTGTTGATTTGCTCGCCACAAAACGGACAGGCGACGGATTCTTGCAGTTCGGACATTGCATTAGATTTGTAATTGTACCAGCTGTCGCCAATAGCCTTATTTATTACTACGCCGTTTTCGGGCCGCTTCTTGTACTTCAGGAGACCAATAAGAAAGCAGTCGTTCAAATTCCTTTTTACTGCTGCCATCTCCTAAAGCTTGCCCCAATAACAACCCTGAACCCATTGATGCTTCCATCGCCTCTTGCATGCTCATACTCTGGATGTTTTTTTGGTGTTCAGGTGAAAGCCAATACAGAACTGTTTTGTCTGGGTCGTATCCTATATCTTGGACAGCGTAACGAAAAGATACCGATGACATAATAACCGGAGTCATTTTATCAATTTTGTCAAACAGCCTCATTACAGCTTGACCACTAGCTTCGCTGAGCTTTTCAAGAGTACGCTCATCGGTGGGCATCACGCCCTTTTTGTCGAACTTTTTGATGTTCTCCGTATCACCTGAGCGCTGATTGGCGTCCATGGCAACCAATGTATCGTCACTACTATCGACATCCTCAAACATGCTCAATAAGCCCAGTACACATACAAGGCCGATAAACCCATATACGCCCTTTATAAGGCATCCTGATTTTTTCTTTTCCGTTGTTGGCGCATTATTTTCTTGGCTCATCTCATTACTCCTTCTATTTGGCTCAAATCTTTCCCGCTACATACTGCTCATACTCATAATCACGAATAAGTGCCGGCACAAACGGAGTCATTATCATATCCGGAGCCTGCATGAATATTTCATGAGCATATTGACCTGCTTTTGCCCGCTTTTTCTTTAATTCAAGAAAACGCTCGAATATAAGAGCAATATCCTTTTTTTTCATTTTACCCTTACCCCCTTTATTTCCCCATTCCAGGTGGAGAACTCCCTTTGAATAGATCGCTGCTATTCCATTACCCCGGTGCCCTAGATTGGCTGTCCGATATCTTGTGCGGCATCTTTTCTTTAGCCACCCAATGAATTCCTCAAACCGCAATGCTTTTTGCTTTTTCATCAATCCTCCTTTGTACATGCCCCTTTAGGGTTACGGAGATATTAAGAATACTCTTCTCTTCATGAAAGCACCGGAGGTTCACGCCTTGTGAACTCGCATGGGCAATTCCCATCCGATTCTTTCAAGAGTTTACACGGCCTCGTATTCAAATAGTCAGCAATGGCAGCCAGCATCACCCCGTTAGGAAACCGCATTCCCGCTTCCCACTGGCTCCAAGTTGATTTAGCCACCCCGAGGGCATCCGCAGCCGCGTACATTTTCAGCCCCGCCTCTTGCCGTAGCCGGGACAGGTTTCGGGCAAATATGCCGTACAACCGGTCGCGCTGGATTAGTGATATTTTGGATTTAGGGACGGGCATGTCGGAGATTTCTTCCACGCCGCCCTCCGATTTGATGCAAAAGAGGCGCGAACTCCAAGCTCGCGTCTCTACCGAGGCACTGGCATGCCTTTTAGGGAACACAAGACTCGGAGCCGCGCCCAGTCGGGCGCGTCTCCGCGAGTCTCGTTCCCTAAATAAAAACTGCCAGTTTTCGGTAGAAACGATACTGCGCGTTAACGCACTAAATTGTCAGATGGCTATTGGTTCTATTTCATCTCTCGGTTCAACTTGCCTTGGAATGCCAATCATCCGCATTCCGTTGCCCGCATACTACCCCCCCTCTTTCGCCCAAATCCAGCCTAAATCCGCCACGTCATTTTCATGGTCCGATTCTCTACTCCCTATACAACCGGAATACACACATTTGCATGGTCTTTCGCCTTGCAAGGAAAAGGGGTCAGCCAATTAATTCTAGAAATTCAGTATCGGGGGACGGGGATGGGGTCGGCGACTGATCTTTTCCACGGCATGGAAAACTTTTGCGCAAGTTTTCCACAGTATGGAAAACTTTTTGGTGATTTTTCCACGCTATGGAAAACTGTTTTCCACGCCGTGGAACAGCCGAGTGCGGGGAGCCATCCCTTCGGCTCTTGGCAGCTTGGCGCGAGAGGCTGCGATGTCTGCCGATCCGACGCGCCCAACGGGCGCATCTACAGTCGCCCCCTCTTTGCGTTCTTTGCGCTCTTTGTGGCGAGCGGGTTGTTGGTTTCCGATCCGACGCGCCCAACGGGCGCATCTACAACCCATCCCATCCGCGCCATTCGCGATACGCCGCTATCCCTTTGGGCGGCTGGCTATGTTCTCCAACGGCGGCTGGAAGCCGCCGGTCCCTTGGGATCCGGCGGGACCCCTTTTCCGGGCATCTGGACCGGACCGGTTACACGGGCCAGCCGTGACCCGATGCCATCACTTTTCAGGAAGTTTTCCACAGTATGGAACACTTTTTGGTAATTTTTCCACGCCATGGAAAACGCATGGCTCCGGCCCATCGACAACGCCGATGTTTTCGTGATCCGTCCTGATCCTGCCGGCATCCGGGGTGGACGCCCGCCGGGTCCGGGGATAGACTTCCTTTCATGATCTTCCACCCAGATCCCCGCGAGAAGGAATCCACCGCCTGGGCGGGGGTCCTCGCCTGGGTGGCGTTCATCTATCTCACGATCCCCCTGGCCCGGAGGATCCAGGAGGTGGTGCGCGACCGGGCGGGCAAAGCGCCATTCCTCTGGGTAACGTTTCTCGCTTTCGGCGTCGCCGCCATTTGGATCGTCCGCGCCCTGCTTCGGAAACAATGGACGGCCCGCCCGGCCCAGGTGGCCGTGCTGGTCGGGGTGGGCGCCCTCTTTTGCTGGCTGACGTGGTCGCTGCGGGACATTCCCGAGGAGGCCTTTCATTTCGTCCAGTATGGCGTCTTGAGCCTGCTGCTGTTCCGGGCGCTGCGCCACCGGCTGCAAGATCTTTCCATCTACCTGGCCGCCACCCTGGCCGGAGCGGCCTTCGGAATCCTGGACGAACTGATCCAGTGGGTGGTTCCCCTGCGCTATTTCGACTACCGCGACATCTGGATCAACGTCCAGGCGGTGGGCCTGGTGCAAATCGCACTGGTCGCCGGCATCCGCCCGGGCGGCGTGGGGGGCCGCCCCTCTCGGACCGGGATTCAACTCGTCTGCCGCTTCGCCATCGTGACGCTCCTCCTGCTGCTGGTTTGCGTGTCCAGTACTCCGCGCACCGTGGAATGGGTTGCCCGCTACCTTCCGGCAGCGATCGTGTTTGACCATATCCCCTCCGAATACGGCTTCCGAATCGAAGACCCCGATATCGGTGTGTTCTTTTCACGGCTGCCGGCGGAAGAACTCCTCCGCCAGGACCGCGAACGCGGCACCGAGGCCGCACAACGCATCAACCGGATCCGCGCGGATGATCAATACCGGGCCTTTTTACGGGAACTCCCCGCCCATCGCGATCCGCTGGCCGTCGAGGCGCGCATCCACCTGTTCCGCCGCGACCGCTACATGGCCGAGGCCAAAAAGCGGGAAGAATCGGGTGACTTTCATTGGCACGCCCATGTCGCGTGGCGCGAAAACCAGATTCTGGAGACCTACTTTTCCCATACGCTGCAACACAGCCGATTTGGTTGGTCGCCGGAACGCCGGGAACGGATGCTGGCGCGGGCGCAACCTCTCGGCCCCTATCAAAGCGCCGTCAGCCAGCATCTGATCACCCGCCTGACGCAAGCCCGGGCAACCGCCCTGCTGCTGATCCTGATGCTGGCGGCCATCGCCGGGGATCGTTGGGAGGCCAGGGAGAAAGTCAAATGAACGGGCAATGGAATTTCCTGCGACGCGCCGGCATTTGGCTGGCAATCCTCTTGGGCTCAGGCCCGCTGGCCGGATGCCGGCTCCGGGCCACGCCGGTGGCGGACCCCGCACCGCTGAAAATGGTCTTTTTCACCGACATCCATGCGCGCACGGAATGGGGCACTCCCGACGCCCTGCGCATGGCTGCCGAAGCAATCAATGCTCAACAGGCTGACGTGGTGATCGGCGGCGGCGACATGATCACCGATGGCTATACGTCCAGCGCCGATCGGGTAGCTCCGCGATGGGAGGTTTACCGGGCGTTTCATGAGGCGATTCAACCCACGCCCGTTTCCGTGGTGGGCAACCACGACCTGGTGGGCGTGGAGTCGTTCGACGGCTCACCGCCATCCGATGACCCGCGCTCCGAAGTGAAAAAGCAGATGAACCTGCCGCGAACCTACGGGTCGTTCACCCAGGGCGGATATCACTTTATCCTGCTCGACAGCACCGAGATTACAACGGATGAACTCAAGTACCATGGCCGCATCGGACCGGAACAGATGAATTGGTTGCATCGCAACCTGGCCGGGGTATCCCCGGAAACACCAATTGTTGTGGTCACCCACATCCCCCTCGTCACCGACTTCTTCCGATCTCCCGACGGGACCGATCTGGCGCCGCCCAACCGGGTTGTGGTAAATGCCCGGGAGGTCATCGAGGCTTTTGCCGGCCATCGGCTACTAGCTGTTCTGCAGGGACACCTGCATGTGGTCGAGGAAATCCAGCGCGATGGAACCCTGTTCCTCACCGGCGGGGCGATCTGCGGCAAATGGTGGCGGGGATCGTGGCACGGCACCCCCGAAGGCTTCATGGTGCTGACCCTGCACCCCGACCGCGTGGAGTGGGAATACCTGACCTACGGCTGGACCGCCCGGCGCCCGCCACATGAATGATCCGCATACTCTCCTGCTCTTGACCCAACGCCCATCCTGGGCGACAGTTTCGTCATGAATACTCGCTGGTTGCTCCTTGCCCTGTTCGTCCTCTCCTCTGCATCGGAGGCCCATTCCCCCCGGCGCGTGGCCTGCGTCGGCGATAGCATCACCTATGGGATGGGTATCGATGATCGCGGACGGCTGTCCTACCCGGCCGTATTGGAGCGCCTAAGCGAGGGGCGGTTCGTTGTGGGCAATTTTGGCGTGAGCGGTTCGACCGTGCTGCCGATTCCGCATCGTGCCTGGGTCCAAACCCAGGCCTGCCGGGATGCCATCGACTTTGCACCGGATATCGTCGTGATCATGCTGGGCATCAACGACCTCGCCCATCCCGGCCTCCACAACCGCTATCCGGATGAACTGCGCCGCCTCGTCGAGCGTTTCCTGCGCCTTCCTGCTGCACCGCACGTCTTCGTATGCACGCTTACACCCATCGCCCCGGAAGAACATCAAATGGATGTGAACCGAACGATTCAACAAACCTTGAACCCGGCCATCCGCGCGGTGGCCGTACAAACCGGAGCATCCATCATCGATATCCATTCCGCCTTTCCCAATCAACTGGATTTGCTACCGGATGGAGTCCACCCCAATGCCGAGGGCGCGGAATGGATTGCCCGGACCGTGCTGGCGGCGATCGAGGCCGCCCACGCGTCCGCTCCACCGATCCAGCCGGCACCGGCCTCAGGGCCGCCGTCGCTTTCCATTCACAATGAGGCGGTCGCGGCAATCCATCGCGCTGAACTGTGGCTGAGCGGACAACCCAAACCCGAACACATGCCCGACCCGGCCCAATTGTGGGGAGAAACCCTGCCGCAAACCTTGGAAGAAGTGATCTCGCTGCTGCCCCTCCTGGACGGCGAAATCCCCGAGGGTGTCGAGGATCTCTATTTCAGCTACGCCGCCCTGGCGGTGGCGCTCGATCACCTCGGGCAGACCACCATTTTCCTGGACGGCCAACGCCCCGTGGCCTGGCGGGAAGCCCTCGTGCACCAGCTCGTCCAACGCCAGCAAATCGATCCCCGCGGCGGTGGCTTCTGGATCAATCCCCGCTCCACCATCCACGCCCTCCAGTCCCTCTCCTCCGCCGGGGTCAGGCATTAAGATTTAAGATTTGAAATCTTAAATCTTAATGCCTGACCCCGATGGCATGGTTTTGGTTGGTTTCCGGGGCGGGGGTTTGGCAGGATGCCGGCATGATGCGTCCGGATCATCTCAAAATCTCCGCCTGCGTCACCGCCGGCAACGAAGAGGACAAGATCGCCGCCTGCCTCGCGAGTCTGTCGTGGTGCGATGAAATCGTTGTGGTCGATTCGTACAGCCAGGACAAGACGTTCGAGATATCCAAGCAGTACACGCCCCATGTCTACCAGCACCCCTGGGGGGGATATATCGCCCAGAAAAACTACATCCGCTCGCTGGCGCGCTTCCCGTGGATCCTCTTTGTGGATGCCGACGAGGTGGTCTCGGATGAATTGCGCCATGAAATTGAGTTCGAATTTGGACGAGAACCCGGGAATACCGCTGGCTACCGTTTTCCACGCATGGTTCATTACCTGGGCAAGTGGATTCGCCACGGGGAGTGGTACCCCGACATCAAGCTGCGCCTGTTCCTGAAAGACCGTGGACACAGCGAAGGCCAGGAACCCCACGACCGCGTGGTGGTCGATGGGCCGGTCAAAACGCTGCATGCCCCATTGTATCATTATACGTATGACGATGTTTCCGATCACATTCACACGCTCAACCGGTTTTCATCCATTACCGCCCACGAAAAATTCACCCGTGGGGAGCGATTCCGCTGGAGCGACCTGCTGCTGCGGCCGCCGGCACGCTTCCTCAAATCCTACCTGCTCAAACGGGGCTTTCTGGATGGCCGGCAGGGATTCATCATCGCGCTGTTGTCTTCCTTTGGGGTGTTCGTCAAATACGCCAAGCTGATGGAACTCTGGATCGAGCACGCGAAGGCCACGCCGGCCAAGCCATGAGCGAACCCGCCTGGCAACCGCACGGTCCCTGGCGCTACCTGCTTGCGCCCGGCTGGGAGAACCTTGCAGAGGTCATGCCCCGGTTGTCCTTCCTGCTGGAAAAAGATTCGGATTCGCTGGTGCCGCCCGGCCGCAACCAGGTCAACCGCCTGAAGCTGCCGGCCGGTGAAATGGAACTGGATGTGGTGGCCAAGACCTTTGCCCCGCGTTCCGCCATCGGCGACCGGCAGGCTGCGGCAGCCGGAACCAAAGCGGAACGGGCTTTCCATACCGCGCTGCGCCTTCGCGCGGCCGGTGTCGGCACGCCGCCCCCCATCGCCGTTGTCGAGCGCTGGGAAGGTCCACGGCTTCGCGAAAGCCACTTGGTCACCGCCTTTGTGCCGGACCTGAGCAATCTGCGCGACGAACTCAATCGTTTATACGCCGAAGCCCCCCGATGCGTCCCCCTGATGGCCCTGTTGCAAAGCGTCGCCGACGCCGTGCGCGCCTTTCACGACGCCGGGTTTCTTCACCGCGACCTCGGCAACCAGAACATCGGGCTGCGGCGCGATCCGGATGCTCCTGCCGCCTGGCAGGTCTATTTCCTCGATCTCAACCGCGCCCGCCATGTTCCGGACCCGGCTCCTGCCGAGCGCGGCGCCGACCTCGCCCGGATCGATCTACCCTCCGACTTTCTGCGCGTCTTTCACGCCATGTATTTCCACGGCCATTCCCCTCCCCCAGAGTTCGCCGAGGCCGAGCGAAGGGCCCGGGCGGCCTTCGACCGGCACACGGCGCTGCGCCCCTTCCGGCACCCGATCCGCGAAGCCCGCATCCGCCGCGCCGAAGCCGGTATCCCCCCCCCTTTACGCGGGCGCGACATCTGGATCTGGGATGACCGCTCCGCCCAGGCGATCCCCGCCTACACGTTCAGAGACCGCCGCAAGCTTCTTCCCGCATCCAATGCCATAGCCGCCGTGCAGGGGTTTGCCCGGAGGGGCATCGCCATTCACCGCCACTACCGTGCGGCCCTGGCCCGCAGCTTCTGCGATCCCGTCCCGTTCGATGGCGCCATTGGCATGACGCTCGACGCCGATCCCGCGACCTGGCTCCGGCAACTGGCCTACCTCGAAAAACTGCAGGGGACGGCCAAGCTCCCGCTGCTCCTGCGCCTCTACCACCACCAGAATCCAGACGCCTGGCACTGGACCCTCGACCAGGCCCTGAACCTCCATCGGCAAGGCCATTCCGTCGCACTGGCTCTCGTTCAGGACCGCCGGGCCATCCGCGAACCCAAGGGCTGGCGGCAGATGGTGACCCTGGCCTTCGACCGCGCCCACACCTTCGCCGAGTTCTTCGAAATCGGCCACGCGACCAACCGATCCAAGTGGGGCATCTGGGATTTCCGCGAATATGCCCGCCTGCTCGATCCGGTGCGTTCGAGTCTCATTCAGTATCCCGAGGCCCGGATCACCGGCCCCGCCGGAATCGATTTCGAACCCCATGCCCTGGCCGCCCTGCTCCATCTCTTGCCCTCCGACCTGCCCTTCCATGCCCTGTCCCACCATCTCTATGTCGACCGCCGCGGCGCGCCGGAAAACCGGCAAGGCCCCTTCGACACCGTCGGCAAGTGCGCCCTGCTGCGCGCCTTTGCCCGCGCCCATCGCTTCGCCGACGACCGAGTGCTCATCACGGAGGTCAACTGGCCCCTCGCCGGCACAGGCCCCTGGTCGCCCGTGACATCCCCCTACGAAACCCTCGACCCGCGCCAGAACGATCCGTCCGTCGGCGAAGACGACTACGCCGCCTTCATGTCTCGCTATCTCCTGCTCACCCTCGCCTCTGGCCATGTCTCCCGCGTCTACTGGTGGCGGCTGGCGGCCCGCGGATTCGGACTCATCGACGATACCGATCCGTCGGCCTGGCGTCCGCGTACCGCCTTTGTTGCCCTGCAAACCCTCCTGGCCACCCTCGCCGGCGGGACGTTCACCCGGAGACTCGAAACCCCCGAAGGCGAGAACGCCCTCGAATTCTCCCGCCCCGGCCATACTCCCGTCACGGTCCGCTGGACGCTCGACACTGCGCCCGTTTTCAACTGAGCCTCCCTGGATCTTTCCCCACCCGACGGGACGGGTCATTCCCTTATTTTCACCTTTTTTCTTGCACCACCCCTTTATTGTGGTATTTTGATACCAGAATAGGAGATTGTCATGAACCCCACATCCATCCCAGCCTGTATGCTCATCGCGGCCGCACTGTCGGCCGTCGGTTTCGTCCTGATGGCCGGAACAGCCCAGGCGCACTGCGACACCCCCAGTGGCCCGGTCATCCCGGAAGCCTTGGCGGCGTTGGAGGCCGGCGACGTGACCCCCGTCTTGAAATGGGTTCCGCAGGCCGACGAGGAGGAAATCAAATCCACCTTCGGAAAAGCCTTGGTGGTCCGGGTCCAGAGTCCAGAGGCGAAGGAACTGGCCGACCGGTCCTTCCTCGAAACCCTGGTCCGCATCCACCGCGCCGGCGAAGGCGCGCCCTATACCGGCCTCAAGGATGAACCGATCAAACCCATCGTCGCTCTGGCCGATCAAACCTTGGCGGACGGCTCGGCGGACGCCCTGATCCAACGGATGAGCGGGCATTTGGCGCAGGCGGTCGGAGACAAGTTCCAGCGGGCCGTCGAGGCCCAGGCGCACAAGGACGACAGCGTGGAAGCCGGCCGCGAGTTTGTCGAGGCCTACGTGACCTATGTGCACTACGTCGAAGGCGTCCGCAACGCCATCATGTCGGCCGGGGGCCACGCCGCCCATTCCGCCCCTGCCGAAGATAACCACGCGCACTAGGGGTAGGTCGGATTATGCACGGACTGGTCAACATCCCCGAAGGCCTTTCCATCGCCCTCCACACCTGCCTGTGGATCGCCGATGGCGATCGCTTGTTCCGCCCCTCGCCGGTCATCGCGAAGGAACTGGGCTTCTCCTACAACCACTTCGCCAAGGTCGTGCAGAAGCTCGTTCGCGCCGGCCTGCTGGAAACCGAGCGCGGCCCCAAGGGCGGCATTCGCCTCGCCCGCGCTCCCACGGCCATCTCGATGCTGGAGATCTACGAAGCGGCCGGGGGCGAGCCGCTACGCCCCCACCGCTGCCTGCTCGATCCCAAGATTTGCGCCGGGAGGGCCTGTGCGATGGGGCGGTTGATCGAGCGGGAAAACACCCGCCTGCACAACACCATGAAGCAAACCACCCTCGCGAGCCTCGCCCGCTCGCTCGACAAAACCCAACTGAGGACCGCATGAAGCGCAAAATCGTATCCATCAACGAAGACCTCTGCAACGGCTGCGGCCTATGCGTGAGCGCCTGCCACGAGGGCGCCATCCAGATGGTGGATGGGAAGGCGCGGCTGATTTCCGACAGCTACTGCGACGGGCTCGGCGACTGCCTGCCCGCCTGTCCGACCAACGCCATCCAGATCGTGGAGCGCGAAGCGGCCGACTACGACGAAGCCGCGGTCGCGGCCCGGATGGCCGCCGCCAAGGCGCATGTTCCTTCGGCCCCCGCTCCGGCGCCCACTCCCGCTCCGGCCGCCGCCAAGCCCCCGCTGCCCTGTGGCTGCCCCGGCCAGATGGCCAAGAGCATCGCCCGGACGCCCACCCCGAAATTGTTGCCGGCGGACGATGCCGCCGCTTCCACCCCGGTCGCCCAGCTCGGCAACTGGCCGGTCCAGATCAAGCTGGTCAATCCCCGCGCGCCTTATCTGCAAAACGCTGCGCTGCTGGTTGCCGCCGACTGCACCGCGTTCGCCTTCGCCGACATCCACCGCCGCTTCATGCGCAACAAGGTCACGCTGATCGGCTGCCCCAAGCTCGACGAAGGCGACTACGCCGAGAAACTCACCGCCATCCTCCAGGCCAACGACATCAAGAGCGTCACCGTCCTGCGCATGGAAGTCCCCTGCTGCGCCGGTATCGCCAACGCCGCCAAAACCGCCCTCCAGTCCAGCGGCAAAATGATCCCCTGGCAGGTCGTTACCATTTCGACGGACGGAGCGATTCTTGAAGACTGAAACGAACAGCCTATCCTCACGCCAAGACGCGAAGCTCGCAAAGGAATCTGCATTCTGTTCTTTCTTCGCGCTCTTTGCGCCTTTGCGTGAAAACCATCTTCGGCTGTTCCTTCTGAATCCGGACTGCCCACCCATTTAAAAAAAGAAAACCACCCCAGGAGAATCCCATGAGCATGTTCTGTTTCCAATGCGAGCAAACCGCCGGCGGCACCGGCTGCACCCGTGTCGGGGCCTGCGGCAAGACCCCCGAGGCCTCCAACCTGCAAGATGACATCACCGCGGCGCTGATCACCCTCGCCCGCGCCGTGGACGGCCAGCCGGCCGATCCCAAGATCGAGGCGCTCTTCATGGACGCGCTGTTCATGACTGTCACCAACGTCAACTTCGACCCCGCTGACTTGTCCGCCATGCGCGACCGCATCCTGCGCGCGGCCGAGGCGGCCGGCGGTGCCAACAGCTACCGGCCCGAAGACCTTTTCCATGGCGACACCGATGTCGTCTCGCTGCGCTCCACGCTGCTGTTCGGGATGCGCGGCATGGCGGCCTATGCCCACCACGCCCGCGTCCTCGGCAAAACCGACCCCAAGGTCTCGGCCTGGTTCACCAAAGGCATGAAGGCGCTCGGCGACGACCACTCCGTCGAGGAATGGCTGGGCCTGATCCTGGAATTCGGCCAGATCAACCTCGAGTGCATGGCGCTGCTCGACGCGGCCAACACCGAGGCCTACGGCCATCCCGAACCGACCCGGGTTTCGGTGACACAGCACAAGGGCCCGTTCATCATCGTGACCGGCCACGACCTGCACGACCTGAAGATGCTGCTGGAGCAGAGCGAGGGCAAGGGCGTCAACATCCACACCCACGGCGAAATGCTGCCCGCGTTGGCGTATCCGGGCCTGAAGAAGTACGCCCACCTCAAAGGCAACTACGGCACCGCCTGGCAGAACCAGCAGAAGGAATTCGCCGACCTGCCCGGCGTGGTGCTCTTCACCACCAACTGCATCATGCCCCCGCGCCCGTCCTACATTCAGCACCTCGCCACCACGGCCGAGGTCGGCTGGCCCGGCGTCCAGCATATCGCCGCCGATGCCTCCGGCCACAAGGACTTTTCCGACATCATCCAGCAGGCCATCGACCTCGGCGGGTGGACCGAGGAAAAGCCCGGCGTCTACGAGTTGATGACCGGCTTCGCCCGCAACGCCGTCATGTCCGTCGCCGACAAGGTCGTCGACGCCGTCAAGAGCGGCGCCGTGAAGCACATCTACCTCGTCGGCGGCTGCGACGGCGCCAAACTCGGCCGCGACTACTACACCGAGTTCGTCGAAAAGACCCCCAAGGACACCCTCGTCCTGACGCTCGCCTGCGGCAAGTTCCGCTTCAACCACCTGCAGAACCAGCTCGGCGACATCGGCGGCATCCCGCGCCTGCTCGACATGGGCCAGTGCAACGACGCCTACTCCGCCATCCAGGTGGCCGTCACCCTCGCCAAGGTCTTCAACTGCGGCGTCAACGACCTGCCGCTCTCGCTCGTGCTCTCGTGGTACGAGCAAAAGGCCGTCTGCATCCTGCTGACGCTCCTCTCCCTCGGCATCAAGAACATCCGCATCGGGCCCACGCTCCCCGCGTTCGTCTCCCCGACGGTCCTGAACGTCCTCGTCGAGAAATTCGGCTTGAAGCACATCACCACGGCCGACGAAGACCTCCAGGCCATCGCCGGCTGATCGGAAATCCACGCCCCAAACCAAACGGCCGCGCTTGTTCATCAGCGCGGCCGTTTTCCTTTCCCCCGCTGTGTTCAGTTTCGCCGGGAAAGATTCATGAATGAAACCGACCCCTTCACAATCCTCCATCCGTGTCCATCCGGGGTTGGTTTTCTGCCTTCGGCCCCAAGGTCGTCGCGACGAAACGGCGCCGGCCACGCGCGTCCGAGTTCCGCTCGAAAGCGCGTTTTCCATGGCATGGAACATTCAGGGCGTTTTTTTCCACAGCGTGGAAAATAATTTTCCATGATGTGGAAAATTCCGGCCCTGGTTTTCCATGGTGTGGAAAAATCGGGCGCCTTTTTTCCATGGCGTGGAAAATGGTTTTCCACGCCGTGGAAACTCAACCGTAGCGACGGATATCGTCGAGGGAGCGGCGGACCTTGGGGCGGATGGTCGTATCGGCGGGATAGCCGATGGCCAGGAGCAGGTCGACCTTCCGTCCGCGCGGAATCTCCAGCCGGCGCTTGACGACGCGTTCGTTGAACCACCCGATCCAGCAACTGCCGAGGCCTTCCGCCGCCGCCTGCAACAGCAGGTGCTCGCAGGAAATCCCCACATCGATCAAGCTGTACTGCACTCCGCGAAACTGCGCGCCGATGAAGGCCGCCAGCTTCATCTTGTCGGTCACCACCGCGATCAGGGCGGAGGCATCGGCCACGAATCGGTTCATGCCATACAACGGGGGAGCGCAGGCCTCCTGGCCCAGTTCGTGGACCTTGGCCGGATCGTCGACCACCACGAACTCCCACGGCTGGGAGTTGCAGGCGGAAGGCGCCAACCGGGCGGCTTCGAGGCACCGGTCCAGAACCTCGCGGGAAATGCGCGTTCCGGGCACGTAGCGGCGAACGCTTTGGCGTTGGGCGACCAATTCGAGAAAGTTCATGAACATCTCCTCTTGAAGAAAGAATAACTCCATCGCATCAGGATCACAATCCCCCAGAGCAGGCCGATGGAAATCCAAATGCCGTAAAAGATGGCCTTGTACTCCCACCAGTTCCACCCGTGGAATCCGCGCAGGGTGAACGGCCAGAAAATGGGCGTGACGAACCGGCCGGACCCATGCGTGGGAACATCGGAGAGAACGTGAACCGGCCAGGCCAGCAGCGGCAGCCACAGGCGGGGCTTCCACCACAGAATCAGCGCCATGATCACCCCCATGCCGAGAAAGCTGTGGGTGATGCGATAGACCGTGAAGATCGCCGGGGGGATGCCCCGCCACCCGCCCCCCACCCCAAAGAGGCCGTCATAGGCGAAGTAGATCCCCAGCGACGCCAGATCCGGCACCATTCCAAACCCCAGCGCCCACCAGAAGGTTTTGTCGATCCACTTTCGGCGGCCGCGGGCATCCACCGGCCCGCGCCGCCCGCCGGGCAGTCCCGTCCGGCTGCAGAGCACCGCGCCAATCATCCCATGGGCCAGGGTATCCATCGGCGACCGGATCAGGCCCTTTCCTTGAACGAGGCCACGTAGTCGGCCACTTCCGACGTGCGCCCAAACGAAAGCATCTTGTTGGCGATGAAGCGCGCCAAATCCAAATCGATCTGTTCGATGCGCCGCTGAACGGCCGGAATGTCCATGGGATCCAGGCTGATGGTGCGCAGGCCGATTCCCAGCAGGAAGGGCAGCATCTGCAAATCCGCCCCGAGCGTCCCGCAGAGCGAGACTGGCTTGCCCGCCCGTTCGGCGGCCGCCACGATCGTTTTCAGCGAGCGCAGGACGGCGGGATGCTGGGGGGAAAACCAGGCCGCGACTTCATCGTTGGTGCGATCCACCGCCAGCAGGTACTGGATCAGATCGTTGCTGCCAATGCTGAGAAAGTCGGCGGCCGCGGCCAGCTCGTCCGCCAGGAAAATGGCGGAGGGCAGCTCGATCATGACCCCGAGTTCCGGCATGCGATTGGGAATTCCCTTGTGTTCCAATTCCTCATGGCACTCCAGGACCAGCTCGCGCGCCGAATAGAATTCGTCCACGGAGGCCACCATCGGAAACATGATCCGGGCCTCCGGGTGCTCATGGGCGGCCCGGAGCATCGCCCGAAGCTGCTGCTTGAAGATTTCCGGATTGCGCAGGGTGAAGCGCAGCGCCCGCAGGCCCAGAAACGGATTGGCCTCGTGGGCGACCGGATAATACGAGAGGGCCTTGTCGCCCCCGATGTCCAGGGTGCGGAACACCACCGGCCGGCCTTCCATGTGCTCCAGCACCCGCAAATACCCTTTGTACTGCTCTTCCTCGGTCGGAAAGGTGTTGCGCACAATGAACGGGAACTCGGTGCGGTACAGCCCAATGCCGGTGGCCTTGACCCGAAGGGCCACGTCCAGCTCGCTGACCAGGTTCAGGTTGGCCATCAGCCGAACTTCAACCCCGTCGCGGGTGCGGGTCTGGGGCTTGACCTGCTCGGCCAGGCGTTCGGAGTCGGCCAGGGAGCGGATCAGCTCCTTCATCGTCTGGATGGCCTCGGGGCCCGGCCGGACCACGATCTGGCCTTCCTTCGCATCGATCAGCAGGGGAGTGTTCTCCGGCAAGCGCAACAGGCGGCGATCGGCGGCAATCACCAGCGGGACCTGGAGGGCTTTAGACAAAATCGCCACGTGGGAATGCTGGCCGCCGCCAAGCAGGACCAGCCCGGCCGCGCCTTCCGCGGCCAGTTTCAGGATGTCCGAGGGCAGGAGCTCTTCGGCAATGATGATTTGGCCGACATAGTCGGGGCTTGCGCTCTCCGTGGCCGGGGGCGACAGGTTGTAGAGCAGGCGGTGGCCCAGGTCCTCCACGTCCAGGACCTTTTCGCGCATGGCCGGATTGGGGCTCTTGGAAAACAGGTCGGAATAGTGCCGGACCGAGTTCAGGATCGCCACCCAGGGGTTCTTGCCCTTCCGGATCTCCTGGCGGATTTCGCCGGAAAAAGCGTCGTCCTTGAGCATCAGAACGTGGGCGCCGAAGATCATCGACGCGGCATCCTGGAGCTTGTCCTCCAGTCGGCTCTGGAGTTCCACCAATTGGCGCTCCGTCATCGCGAGGGCGCGGTCAAAGTCGGATTCCTTCAGCCCCAGGGGGCACAGCTTTTCCGCATTCGTCACGGTGAGATACTGGCCGATCCGGGTCGAAAGCCCCAACCCCATGCGCCCCGACGCGCCCTGGCCGGGCACAAAGTGGGTACCCGGCCCGAACTCGTCGTCGGATGCAGGCGGGAGGCTCGGGGAGGACTCTTTCGGCCCGTGAAGCTGAATCAGCAGATTGGCGTTTTCAATCACCCCGGCCAGTTGGGACGCAATCACCCGCAGGGCCTGGATGTCGTTGGGGGTGAAATAATTCCACTGGGGATCCTGGACAACGATCACCCCGACGGGATTCATCTTGCGCTGGATGGGCACGGCCAGAAACGACTGAAAGCGCTCCTCGTTGCTGCCGGGAACATGCTTGAAATGGGGATTGTCCGTCGCCCGGGCTTCGCAAATGGGCCGGATCTCTTTCAGCGCGGTTCCGGTGATGCCTTCGCCCAGCTTCAGCCGCAACCGGCCCACCAGACTGGGATTGAGCCCCTGATTGGCCCGCATCACCAAGGTCTGGCTCTCCGATTCGTAGAGATAGACCGAACAGACCGCCGCCCGCATGTGCCAGGCCACCGTCGATACCACCTTCTTCAGGAACGAATCCAGGCCGGCTTCGAAATCGAAGAGGCCGACCAGTTCGCTGATGTCGCACATCAAGGCGACGTTGTCTTTTTGAAATTCGCTCATAACCTGTTCCGCCGCGTTCCGAACTCCAGCGGGAGAGCAAGGCTTGACTTCAGCCGCGGAAAAAGTACCTTCTCCCGCGGTTTATTGCTTCTTGCCCGATGGTGTAACGGTAGCACAGCAGCCTCTGGAGCTGTTTGTCTAGGTTCAAATCCTAGTCGGGCAACCATACCACCCCATCTCCCCCTCTGCACGGAAAAACAGACCCATGAGGTGGATGGATCCATTCCCGTGGCCAGCCTATCGGATCAACTGACCCGGATCGGCATCAGGACATACACGAAGTTGATCGTCGAGCGCATCACGCCGGGGCTGGTGTCGTCGATCAGGTCCAAAAAAACCTCGTCCGTCGTCAGGATCTTCAGCGGGTCCATCACGAACGCCGGATTGAAGGAAATGGCGATGTCCGGCCCGTTGTATTTCACGTCCAGCGTCTCCCGGCCCTCGCCGATTTCCACCGCCGCGGCCAGGACTTCCAGGCGGTTGCGGGTGAAGGTAAGCTTCACCCCCGAAACCGTGTCGCTGACCAGTTGGGAGGTCCGCCGGATCGCCGTCAACAGAGGCTCGCGCTCGATCGTGACCCGCTCGCCCGTCGCCTGGGGAATCACTTGGCGGAAATTCGGATAATTGCCTTCCACCAGCTTGGAGACCACCAAAGTTCCGTCGTACTCAAAGGCCACCTGCTTCTGGTTGGCCATGATCTTCACCGTCCCCGCATCCCCCAGCGTCCGGATCAGTTCCTCGACGGTCTTCAGGGGCACCACCATGTCCATCTCGGCATCGGCCGGAAATTCGACCTCTTGCTCAACCAGCGCCAGGCGACGGCTATCCGTGGCGACCACGCTGAGCTTGCCGCCCTTGAAGCTCAGGAGCAGGCCGTGCAGAAGCTGGCGATTGGGATCCGGCGAGGCCGCGTAGGCCGTCAGCCGCAGCATGTCGCGCAACGCCCCCTGCTCGGTCGTGTAGCTCTGCGCATCCTCCATCTCGGGCAGGCTCGGATAGTCCGCCTCCGAGATCCCGTGGATGCGGAAGAAGGAACTGGCCGCCTGGATGTAGGCGATGTTGTCATCGCTGACTTCCATCTCCGCCTCGTCCACGCTCAGTTCCCGGAAGACTCCAAAAATCCGTTTCGCGGGCAGCGTCGTGGCCCCGGGCTCCACCACCTCGGCCTGCATGGTCGCCCGAACCGTCAGGTTCATGTCCGTCGCCGTCAGTTCCACCCGACCCTCTTCGGCGCGAATCAAGACGTTGGAAAGAACCGGCAGCGCATTGCGGGGATTGATCACCGACTGGACCTTTTGCAGACAATCGATGATCGCCTCTTTATTGACTTTGATTTTCATCAGGGCGCCTTTCGGCTGTTAGAGCTTTCTATAAAGAGTATAGAATCAGTCTTATTAGTATGGCCTGTGAATCTTGTGAATATCAAGCCTAGAATCGACCAGACGGCGGTTTGAAGGCCATGGGCCCTGTGGAAAAACACCCCCCTCTGCCTGTGCCCAAGTGGAAGAACTCGGGCTCGTCCACAATTCCCCGGGATTATTCACAACCCCCCAACGGGTTTTCAAGCTCTTGTCCACAAGGCGATGCGGTCCGATCCCACCCCACGAAACCTGGAGCGACATGGGAATTCGGCCAGTCATCTCAATTCGGAGCGGTGACGCCGCCGAGTCGTTGCTGCAGCGACAGGATGGTTTGTCGCAGGTTGGCATCCTTTTTCATCTTGGACCCGATCGTCCGGTGCGCGTGCAGCACCGTCGCATGGTTCCGGCCGAACCCGTGGCCAATCGACGGCAGCGACTGTTCCGTCATCTCCCGGCACAGGTACATGGCCACCTGCCGCGGAAACGCGATGTTCTGCGGGCGTTGCTTGCTGGTCATGTCCCCCAGCCGGATATCGTAGTATTCCGCCACCATTCGCTGGATCCCTTCGATCGTCAGCGCCGTTTGGTTCTCCTGCTCGATCGTGTCCCGCAACAGGTATTCCAGCGTCTCGTTCGTCAGCGGCTTGCGCGTCAAGGAGGCGTAGGAGGCCGCCCGCAGCAGCGATCCTTCCAGCTTGCGGATGTTCGACTTGACGTGCTGCGCGATGAAGAACAGCGCCTCGTCGCCCAGCTGGATGTTCAACTGCTCGCGCTTGCGACGCAGAATCGCCACCCGGGTCTCCAAATCCACCATCTCCATTTCCGTCACCAGGCCCCACTCGAATCGCGAGACCAGCCGCTTTTGCAGGTTGGCGATTTCACCAATCGGACGGTCGCTGGTCATCACGATTTGCTTCTGGTTTTGGTAAAGGGAATTGAAGGTGTGGAAGAATTCTTCCTGCGTGCTTTCCTTGCCGCCGAGAAAATGGATGTCGTCGATCAGCAGCAAGTCGATGTTTCGATACTTCCGGCGGAACACCGCCAGCTCGTGCTGCTGCAGGGCTTGGATGAATTCGTTGGTGAAATCCTCGCACGAGGTGTAGCACACCGTTCCTTTGCCCCGCTTCAAGACCGCCTCGCCCATGGCCTGGATCAAGTGCGTCTTCCCCAGCCCCGTTCCTCCATGGATGAACAGCGGGTTGTAGGCCCGCCCCGGCGCTTCCACGACCGCCAGCGCCGCCGCGTGCGCAAACGAATTCGAGGGGCCCACCACGAAGTTGTCGAACGTGTGCCGCGGATTCAAGGCCCCGCCCACGTTGCCGGATTTTCCGGCCCGCCCCTTGCCCTTCGCCGGACGCGGCACCTCGGCCACCAACTCTCCCACGCCCTCCACTTTCCGCGAGCCGTCCACCTGGAACACAATCGGCAGGTGCATCGCGCCCGCCGCACCCAGGGCCTTCTGGATCAGGGGCAGGTAATGCTCCTCGAGCCAGTCCTGGTAAAACCCGTTCGGTACCGTCAGCGTGAGATGGTTCGATTCATCGTCTCCCGCCGCCTCGATCACCCCAATCCACCGGCTATAAATGTCCGGTGTCACTGCCGCCGAAAGAAATTCGCAGGCTTTCGACCACAACTGCTTGGCATTTGTCGCGTCCACAATCGTCCTTTTCCTCTCCCGGTTGGCCAGTCTTTCACAACCAGCCTTGCGGCTCAATCAAAAAGTGTTCCACGATACTCTTAACCCAACCTCGGTTTCATCCCGTCTGGATCGGCGTTTTCGAGGCTTATCCACAGGTTGTTCACAACCCTCTTTTTTTCTCAGCCCCTTAAACGGCCCCGACAGTAACCACCCCTCTGTCATTGCTCAAGACCCAATGCAAGGGTTGAACTAAGCCGCTGCGCGGCAGGGGGTGGGTCAAGCATGCGTTGTTCCGATTCACGGGCGTCATGGTACCTGGAAGCGGGCGGGCAATCAAGCCCGTCCGCAACCCAGGAGAAATACCATGAGC
>Ga0334882_1000514_pt1 | contig 59648 bp, 41 predicted proteins | sample GraSluR1_MG_5_FD_207226 | JGI IMG/M metagenome (GOLD analysis project Ga0334882, IMG submission 207226) | Sludge microbial communities from methane-producing bioreactor in Wageningen University, Netherlands - Granular Sludge_15_04-R1 | ecosystem: Engineered > Bioreactor > Anaerobic >... | reverse complement strand
TGACGAGGTCAAGTATGACCACTGGCGCGAATGTGCTGACTGTCAGGCAGAAATGCAGCGGCAGGGCTTCAGCGATGTCAGCGAACTGCACGGGTTCATCATGAATGAACTGGCAGAACACCTGCTGGCGAAAGGCAAGACCCCGGTGGTGTGGAACGAGTGCCTCAAACCCAACCTGCGCAAAGAGGTGGTCATCATGCACTGGACACCCTCGGTGCATGAGCTGGAGGAAAGTTTCCAGGGGTTGTTGAACGACTACCGCGTGATCTTCCAGACCCATTCGGAATCGTACTACGATATGCCGCACACCTTCAACCCGATGAAGAAAGCCTACCGGGCGAAATCGTTGGCGGCGCTGACACCCGAGATGAAAGAGAACACCCTGGGCACCCAGGGAGCGTTGTGGACGGAGTTCGTACGGGATGAAGCACGCATCCAATTCATGGCGTTTCCGCGAGAAGCTGCCAAGGCTGAGGTTGCCTGGGGCGGACCGGCGCCGGATGATTATTTCCGTTTCAAGAAGCGCTGGACGGCATTGAGCGATCATCTGGCAGGCATTGGATTGAGCAACCAGGCCCCGTTAGAAGCCGTCGACCCCAATTTGATCACGCGTCTGCTGCACGCTGCGCATGATACTGCGGTGGACATGACCGCGGAACAGCGGCGCTGGCAGCGTTGGCAACAGTAGTTAGCCCGCGATTGGTGAAGGGCAAACCGCGTTCAGCGTGAACGGCGCGTAGCCCACAGCACGATCTCCACCCGCGATGTCAGGTGTAGTTTGCTGAGTACGTTGCTGACATGGTAGGAAACTGTGGATTTGGTGATGTTCAACTCAGCGGCAATTTCTTTGTTGGAATAACCCTTTTTCAGCAGGTCGATGACATGCCATTCTCGTTCGCTCAACAACGAGCCGGTGGGAGAGTGATGCGAAGCGGATTGGTAAATATTGACCACGCGCTCACTCAGCCAGCAGATGTCTTCTGTCATGACACGGTCACAGGCTTCCACCAGGACATCCTGCATCTCGTCTTTCAGGATGTAGGCATCCACGCCCTGGTCGATGACGGTTTTGATGATGCCAGCGTCATCATAGGCGGAAAGCACCAGGATTTTGGTTTCAGAGCAATTCAGGCGGATGAAGGAGATCAAACCGGTGATCTTGAGCCCAGGCATCTTGACATCCAGTAGGATCAGGTCAGGGCAACCGGCGCGCAACAGATATGCCAGCTCCTGCCCGTTGGATGCCTGTCCGATAATGCTGAATTCTGGTTGGTGTTCAAATACCGAGACGATGCCTGCCCTTACGATGGGATGGTCATCGGCAATAATCATAGAATACGCCATGTTCCCCCACCTCTCTCACCAGTGGTATCATTGCTTCGATTGTAGCACCTTTACCCGGTTCAGAGAATACTCGAAATTCGCCATTGACCACTTCCAAAAATTCCTGGGCGCCCAGCAGGCCGAAATGACCGCCGCTGACCAACTGGTCGATCCGTTCCGGCACGCTGAATCCCACCCCGCTGTCTTTCACCACCAGACGGACGATATCTTCCTGGGCAGACAGCACCACCAGCACTTCCCTGGATCGGGCATGCTGATAAGCGTTGAAGAGGGTTTCTTGAAGCACACGGTACAGGCAGATGGCGATCTCATCTGAGAGCTGGTTGACGATATCTTCGCCGATGATCTGTACATCAATGATCAATGCCTCGCGGGCATGATAGGATTCGACCAGGGACACCACCGCGGAGTGCAAGCCGGTGGCATCCAGCGCCGGCGGGCGCAGGTTGAAGCAGATATCACGGATATCCTGGGTGATGGTCATCAAGCTGTGCTGCAGATCGTCGGCTTCTTCGTCTGAAATTGCCAGCAGGTCGGCGTCATACAGTTCGTTGAGCTGGTAACGAAAGCCGGTAATGGCTTGAATGATGTTGTCATGCATGTCGCGCGCGATGCGTTTGCGCTCGTTCTCACGCATTTGCAGCATGCGCTGGCCCGACAGGCGCATTTGCTGCGAGGTGTTCTGCACGGTTTCCAGCAAAAGGATATTTTCGATGAGAATTTGAAATTGGTTCAGCAGCAACACCAGCTGGCGGGTTTCCATCAGATCAAAGGGTTCGCCCCCGCGCCTTTCTCCGGCAGCAATGAAACCAATTGCGTCCTGCGTTCCCAGGAGCAGGTAGCAGTATTGTGGTTTGTCGCCGAAAATTTTCGGAAATTGACTCAGATATGGTTGCATCTGATCGATTGACACCATGCGATCTGTCAGGGATTGTCGATCGGCTTGTTCGTGCCCCTGGGCCAGGGCTTGTATCAATGATTCTATCGTATCGGGGTCAAATTTGATCAGGTCAAGCTGGTAGTTTTCGTCATACTGCAATATTGTACCGTTGACCAGACATATATTCAGGTAGCGGAAGCGATAGAATTCCTCCAGAAAGACCTGGCCCAAACGCAGCAGGGCGGCATCAATGTCGTTCTGCTGAAGAACAGCCTGCCCGGTTTGTTGAATCTTTTGGGTGCTATGGCGCACGTTGCCGTAGATGATGAGCAGGGTGATTTTGTGGACGGTATGAAACAGCGCCAGATAGGTCAGCATTGATAAGATTGAGATCAGGTAGTGAACCCAGTCACTGGACAGCAAGCGATAGCCTTCCAGCGTTTCGGGGATAAATAAATAAATCAGGCGCACGACCAGATGCAACAGCATGAAGGCGGTAACACCGATGAGGATGCCAATGGATAATTTTATCCAATTCTTATGCTGCAGGAACAATAAAAAATAATTTATCGGTAGAATTAAAACGGGGGCAGTGGCAATTATGGCAGGTACTGCCATGGGTTGATTCTGTAACAAAGGCAGATAAAGGAATAGGATTGCTGGCATGAATGACACTACGATGCTGAGGAACATGATTCGAAAGATGCCTCGATGAAAGGTATTTTCTATCGCCTGGCCCCAAAAAAGGCCAACCACAAAAAGGAAACCGAAGATGATGTCAATGACATAAATTTGGAGTAGGCGCTGCTCAATGTAGGGGAGGTATCCTTTCGTCGCCAGGATCACGGTGAATAAAATGATTGGCTGGACCAGGCGGAAAAACCATTTGATTGACTCAGGCGGCGGCGTCTCAAAATGGCACCAATGAAATTCCACGATGCTCCAGACAGCAAAAATGGCACTTGCATAGAAAACAATCGAAAACCCCTCATCAGTCCGGGATAGATTGCCAGTGATGAGTCCCAGTCCTATAAAATAAAGAAAAGCCATTAAAAAGAGGGTAGATTTTTTCGGTGGCTTAAGAAATGTCAGCAGCATTGCAAGGAAAGCCGGGATGGCTCCCATCGCTGGTATGATCATCATCTCAGCCCAGAGCAAAGAGCTTGTGGGTGACACAGATACTATTTCATATCGCCTCGTGCCATCTGGTTGCCTTAGTTCAAACACAAACAAACGCTGCTGGTCAATAAAATAGTCATAAGAAAGTTGATCAATGGCGATGCCATCCACAGAGATGATCTGATCTTCATAGGAGAACACTTCAGCATTGGGATTGGTGATGAACACTTGCAGGATGGTGCCGCTGCCGAAATCGATGTCGATGCCCAGGTTGGGAGTACGGCTGAATTCCAGCAGGGTTAATCCCAGGAGCAGGATGGCGGAGAGAAACAATCCGACAGCAACAATGCGAACCAATCTGGTGAATGATTTCATAGTATGGTGAAATTTGTTAGGAATTTTCAATGGTGATAACAGAATCGGTTTCATTATATCTCAACCAAAAATTAACGAGCAGGAGGTTAATGGTCAACCTCCTGCTCATTCCTTACCCCTCCAACCCGTCCGCCCTATCAGGTCGGAACTTTTATATTGTGAACACTTTTAGTGTATCAGTGCATGGCAAAAAACGAAACTGTGAATAATCACAGTTTCGGCGGTTTAGATGGTGAGATGATGGGTCTGGTAGGTTTCACTCAATTCTTCCAACTGGTCAACCTGGGTGAGAAAGGCATGTACCACCATCGGGTCGAAGTGGGTGCCGGTTTGCTGCACGATCTGGCGCACGGCTTCATCATGAGGGATAGGTTGCTTGTAAGGGCGGCGTGATCGCATGGCGTCATAGGCGTCTACCACCGCCATCACCCGCGCCGCCAGGGGGATTTCTCTGCCAGCCAGCCCATCGGGATAGCCCCTGCCATCCCAGCGTTCGTGGTGCGAACGCACGATCTCCGCGCCCATCTGAATGAACTGGTTTTCGGGATTCTTTTCACGCACTACTTGCAAGGTGCGGTAACCGATCAGGGTATGGGTCTTAATGATGTTGAATTCCTTGTCATTGAGGGTATCCGGTTTGTTAAGGATGCTGTCCTCAATGCCTACTTTGCCGATGTCATGCAAGTAACTGGCAGCGCTGACGATGTTGATAAAGCGGTGACGCGGCATTTGCATCTGGTCATCGGCAGAGAGGTCAAGCCCTTCTGCCACGATGCGGCAATATTGGCCCACGCGGGCAACGTGCTCCCCGGTATCGGTGTCACGAGACTCTGCCAGTTTCGCCAGCGCAAAGATGGTGGCGTTCTGTGCCTGGGTGATCTCGTCCACTTGCTTGTGAACGCGGTGCTCGAGGCTTTTTTTGTCTTCTTCGACCTGGTGATTCAGCAGATAGTTGCGGCGCGTGTAATAATCAATGAAGTAGGAACCAACCATACCGATGAGAACCGATATAGCGTAGAACATGATCATTGATTGGATCTGTAAATCAGTGATGCCGTGCGACAGCAGGGTTCCCACAAAGAAGGTGAAAAAAATGAGCGCGCCGCCAATCGTGCCTAAATAAAAATCAAGGCGGATGAGGAAGAAACCGGAATAGAGCACCATGAACAAGCCACCATAATACGCCAGGTTTAATGGCTCGAAGATCAGCATCATGCTGATGCCGACGCCGCTGATCACAAAAGCGAACGACAGCAGCACCTGCTGCCATTCAAAAAAGATTTTTTCCCAGAAAGTCAGCCCGAATACCAGCAACAGGGTGGGCACTACGATGGCGTAGCGGATGACAAAGAACTCTGATAGGTAACTGACTTCGAGTTGCGCATCTAACCAGCCAAAGCCGGCATACAGGATAGCAAACAGCAAAAACACCACCCGTATCTGTTTCACATTTTCAGCGTACAGACTGCGCCGGTAAGCGCTTTCGAGTTCACTGTCTTTGAATTTCAACGAGAAGGAATGATGAGGATAATTCAGAATGTTGGATTGTTGCTGGTTAAAGAACTGCATGGCATTGCGTCCCGTCTTGGTTGCCAACTTCTTTATTGGCTTCATTATAGCATCATCACAAAAGATATCGTCAGCCTTTGATTAAATCATTACTTAAAGAAAAGATGACTGCTTCTCCCGTGCAGTCATCTGTTCTGTTTCTTTGCTCATGCCCTGTTCAACCCGTGTCAGAGCAGGGCGTGAGGTGTATCGATAAGGAGGTTTCAATCGCATGCGTTCATTACGTTTATTAAAACGCCTGTCTGTAAGAACCTGGTCAAAATGAAATCTGCTTTGTGTTAAAAGCAGTAGCGTAAAAGTGTTACAATATATACAAGTTAGAATATAATTGAGGTGTGGATTTGTCTACCAGATTGGCCATTTTGGGCTTGCTGCAGGACCAGCCCATGCACGGATACGAGATAAAGCAGGCAATTGAGGAGCAATGGGCGGGCTGTGCGCCGATCGCCTTCGGCTCCATTTATTTTGCGCTCAATCAACTGGCGAAGGAAGGGCTGGTTGAAAAAGTTACCACCGAACAGAGTGGCAGCCGCCCCGCACGCACTATCTACCAGATCTCAACAGCGGGAGAGATTGAATTCCATTCCCTCTTGCGTGAACAGTGGCAGGCGGTCGAAACAATCCGTTTTGATTTTGATGTTGCTCTCTTTTTCCAGTCGTTTCTGTCGAGTGCCGAGATCGTAGATGCCTTGCAGGAGCGCATGGCAACCATCGAGGTGCGTCTTGTTTCGTTGGACAACCGTCAACTGCCAGCCCCATCAGCAGACATGAATCCGGCGATTATTGGCAGCATCATCGAGCACCAACGCCTGCACCTGCGGACGGAATTGCAATGGCTGGGGGCTTTGAAAAAACAATTTCCAGGCGGTTAAAAAGAAAAACCATGGCAGGGTCTGTCTGCCATCGGTTACAATTAAACAAGTACCTTTCACTATCCCGTAAGGAGGCGAATATGTTCGCAAAAGCAGGTAAGAAATTCCTTTATAAAATGATGACCGGTGAGATTTCCCTGTCTGTCTCCGATTTTGAGATGGAGCCGGCGCAAGTCGAAGACATTGATTTTCAGGGGCTGCCAGACAGCGATACACCTGTGGCAGAGCGCGTTCAAAATATCATCGAACGGTTGACCCTCGATGAGAAGATCAGCATGTTGGGCGGTTACAAATGGATGGGTATCCGTGCTATCCCGCGCCTGGGCTTGCCCAGTGTGTGGTGCAGCGATGCTACCTCAGGTGTACGCTGTTTTGGCGGCGGCACAGCATTTCCGGCGGGTCTGGCGCTGGCTGCCTCGTGGAACACGGCGCTGATCGAAGAAGTTGGCGCGGCGATTGCCGAAGAATACCGCGCCAAGGGTGTGAAGATCCTGCTGGGGCCTGGCATCAACATTTACCGTGTGCCTACCTGCGGCCGCAACTTTGAATACATGGGCGAAGACCCCTTCCTGGCGGGCAAGATTGCGTCTGCCTATATCCGCGGGGCGCAATCCAAGGGTGTTATCACTACGGTGAAACATTTTGCCTGCAACAACTCTGATTATGACCGTCACAAGACCGATTCTGTGGTGGATGAACGCACCTTACGGGAAATTTACCTGCCAGCGTTTCGAATGGCGGTGCAGGAGGGCGGTACGAAAGGCCTGATGAGCGCTTATAACCTGATCAACGGCACCTACGCCAGCGAAAACCGTCACCTGTTGACCGAGATCCTGCGCGAGGAATGGGGTTATGAAGGTTTTGTCATCTCAGACTGGATCAGTCTGTATTCGACAATGGGACCGATTAAGAACGGACTGGATCTGGAAATGCCGTCCGGCAAATGGATCAACACCGAAAAGGTCATCCCGCTGTTGCAGGATGGCGAGTTGACCGAAAAAGACATCGATGCGCCGCTGACACGCTTGTTGACGGCGTTGTTCAACGGTGGTGTCTACGACTCACCGCAGGTGGACCCTGAGGCTGCTGTTCACACCCCGGAGCATGTGGCGCTGGCAGAAAAAGCAGCGATGGAAGGCATGGTGCTGCTGAAAAATGAGAACGACCTGCTGCCACTGACGCCTGAAAAAGCCAAACGCCTGGTTATCATGGGGCGCACTGCGCGCGACACCACCAGCGGCGGCGGCGGTTCCAGCTTTATCAATACGCCTGAAAAGATCGATATTCTGACGGGCTTTGGCCTGCTGGCAGAAGATTATACGGTTGAGTTGGTGCCCTACCGCAACCACCGCCTGACAGCGGATGAAAAAGCCCAAATCGCTGGGGCGGATGCCGTCATTTTGTGCGCGGGTTTCACAACCTGGGAAGAGGCCGAATGTTATGACCGCGCCTGGGAACTGCCCGAAAAACAGGATGTCCTCATCCGCAAGGTAGCGGCGCTCAACCCCAACACGGTGGTTGTGCTGTCGGTCGGCGGCGGGGTGGAAACTGAATCCTGGATCGAACATGTGCCGGCAGTGCTGCATTCACTGTATCTTGGTGAAACCGTCGGTACTGCGGTTGCCAAAGTTGTGCTTGGTATGGCGGCGCCAACAGGCAAACTGCCTTTCACCATGGCAAAACGCTGGCAGGATTTTGCATCGACGCAATACTACGTCGATGACCCAACCAGCTTCAGCCTGAAGCGTGTGTCAGTCGGACAGGGCGACCCCACCAAACGTGAGGTGTGGCAAATGCCCTATGAAGAGGGGCTGGAAGTTGGTTACCGTCACTTTGACGCGGCGCAGATCGAACCGCAGTTCCCCTTCGGTTTCGGCCTCACCTATACACAATTCGCACTCAGCGGTGTTGCACTGACCCGGGATGTCGGCGATGCTGTCGCGCAGGTTGATGTCACGGTGACAAACACTGGCGAACGCTCTGGGGCTGAGGTGGTGCAATTGTACATCCATGATGTCGAAAGTTCTGTGTTCCGGCCTGAAAAAGAATTGAAGGGTTTTCAAAAGGTGCATCTGGCGGCGGGTGAGTCAAAAACGATCACATTGACCATTCAACCACAGGACCTGCAATTCTTTGACACCCAGGAAAATGCCTGGCGGGCAGAACCCGGGCAGTTTGAAGCGTGGGTGGGCACCTCCAGCCGGCACATTGCTGCGCGGCTGCCCTTTGCCATCGACTGATTGTTCCTGCTTGCCGTAGAGTCATTAAGGAAAAAGAACAAGGGGCTGACTTTTTGGGTCAGCCCCTTGTTTTGTGGTTGATTGATTATGATCGAGGCCTTGCCCCGATTCCTCAGCGCCGAATAATCATGCTTTGGTTGACAACACTCGCGATTGCGATTGCCTTCTCTAGGCGGATGTCTTTGCTGCTCTTCATTTGTAAATTCTCCTGTTGATTCATTTCTTTCGTTCCAATTTGTCTGGCGTCTTCCAAACGCCTATGCCTTCTGGCAAATGACCTCGCCTATGATAGCAAATTCGTTTTTGCGGTGCAAGTTATCCTTAGCTGGGTGAGCAGATGCTCATTATCAGCGGATGCAGCTGCACAGGTGGTTGGTCACGATGGCGATCATCATCTGCTTTTCTAATTCTATTTCGCGAGTCGTTTTCATGGTATTTCTCCTGATTTCTATCTTCCAAACAGAACCTTTCCTGACTATAGAATAGCGGATTTGGGGATGCTGCCGCCACCCTCGTTGGTCTAAATCCGACCATACTTAAGTATGGAATCCCGCTATAAACCCTGAGACCAGTCATGAGGAGTGGAGCGGAGTGTTCACTGTCTTAGTTCTATGCTTTTTTTCTGTGGTTAGGTGTGACCCTGTGTCTTGACAATTCATCAATATCCAGTACACTTTTCATCATCGAGTGAACGCGTTGAGGACGAAAAATGACGATTTTGTTATTTGTTCTGTTGGGTTTTGTTGCGCAGATGGTGGATGGCGCGTTGGGCATGGCGTATGGCGTGACCTCCAACAGCTTGCTGCTGTCGTTCGGGGTGTCACCGGCGGTTGCCAGCGCTTCGGTGCATATCGCCGAGGTGTTCACTACTTTTGTGTCGGGCATCTCACATTTCAAATTGGGAAATATCAATAGGTATTTTGTCAAAGCCCTGATTATTCCCGGTGTGATTGGCGGGGTGGTCGGCGCTTACTTGCTCACCAATATCGACGGCAATGTGATCAAGCCATTTATCACCGTGTATTTGCTGTTGATGGGCTTGCGTATCCTGGTGAAAGTGATTCGATTCAACCCGCGCAAAGAGGAGGCAGCACCGGTTCCTCCTAAAGCCTGGCAGATGAGCATCTTAGGGCTGGTCGGCGGTTTCTTCGATGCAGTCGGCGGCGGCGGATGGGGTCCGATTGTCACCACCACCTTGATCTCCAGTGGCCATTCCCCGCGTGAATCCATCGGCTCTGTCAACGCGAGTGAGTTCTTTGTCACGCTGGCGGAAGCCGCCACATTCATCGTTCTGATCGGCATCACCGAGTGGCAGGTTATCATCGGGTTGATTATCGGCGGGGTGATTGCGGCACCGCTGGGTGCGTTCGTGACAAAGAAGATGCCGACACGGCTGCTGATGTTTATCGTGGCGGGATTGATCATTTTCCTGCAGGTGCGCACGCTGCTGTTGATGTACGTTCTGTAAGGCTGCTAACGGGCGAGCAGAAACAGGATCGCCAGCAAAGTCAGCGGCAGGAGCAGGCCGATAGCGTTCAAGACCATACCGGCGACGGCATGCCAGCCGTGTTCGGCGTCCAGACTGCTGTATGCCATCAACAAACCGATGATGGCGACCGTGACCGAGAGCGGGTAGGCGAGGAAGTGCAGGAAGGTCGCCAGCGCGAATAATACGCTGAGGATGCCCACGGGGACAGAATAGAGGGCGCGTTTTTCGCTGTCATCGACAATGGATTCAAACCAGGCTCGCATGGCTATGATTATAAACGATTCATGCATTGACAATGGGGCGTAGAAAAGCTCTGTGCTACAATCAGGGATATCAGGAGATAGCAAATGGCAAAGGCAAAAACCCGGTTTGTGTGTCAGGAGTGCGGCCGTGTGACCGCCAAAGAAATGGGACGTTGTCCGTCGTGCGGCAGTTTTGGCACGATGGTGGAAGAATATCTGGAGACTGAAACCAAAGGCGTGCACCGCCATGCAGTCAGCGTGGAGAGCAAGCCTCGCCGCCTGCAAGAGATCTCCGGCGATGCTGAAAAACGCATGGCACTGCCGATCGGCGAGTTTGCGCGCGTGTTGGGGGGCGGTATTGTGCCGGCTTCGCTGGTGTTGATCGGCGGTGACCCGGGCATTGGCAAATCAACGCTGATGCTGCAGATGGCGCTGGAAATGGCAAAGCAAGAGACCGTGCTGTATGTATCCGGCGAAGAATCTGAGCGCCAGATCAAGATGCGCGCCCTGCGCCTGCTGCGAGAAAATGATGGCCGCATGGGCGTATTACCCGAGAATCTGTATTTGTTGACAGAAACCAATATGGATGCCATTCTGCACCATGTGGGCGAGATCACACCTGATCTGTTGATCGTCGATTCCATTCAGACCATCTACCTGCCCGAATTAAAATCAGCGGCAGGTTCGGTGACCCAGGTGCGGGAGTGTTCTTCGCGCCTGCGCGAGGTGGCGAAACTGTCAGAGTTGGCGGTGTTCGTAATTGGGCATGTGACCAAAGAGGGTGAAATTGCCGGTCCGCGCGTGCTGGAGCATATCGTGGATACCGTGTTGTATCTGGAAGGCGACCGCTACCAGGCCTTCCGCCTGCTGCGCTCGGTCAAAAATCGCTTTGGCGCTACCTCTGAGGTAGGCGTGTTCGAGATGGTTGACCGCGGCTTGCGTGAGGTGTTGAATCCTTCGGAAGCATTTTTAGCGGAGCGCATGGTCAACGCGCCCGGTTCAGCCATCGCGGTGACGATGGAAGGCACGCGACCGATCCTGGTGGAACTGCAGGGGCTGACCAGCCCGACCAATTTCGGCAACGCGCGCCGCACGCCCAACGGGGTGGATTTCAACCGACTGCTGTTAATCGTGGCGGTGTTGACGCGCCGCATGGGCTTGCGCTTGGGCGATCAAGACATTTTCGTGAACGTGGTAGGCGGTATGCGTGTAGATGAACCAGCGGCTGACCTGGCTTTGGCGGCGGCGATCGCCTCCTCGCTGTTCGACCGCTCCGTGTATGCAGATGTGGTGCTGATCGGTGAGGTCGGTTTGAGCGGCGAATTGCGCTGGGTGGGGCAGATGAATCACCGCCTGCGCGAGGCGCAAAAGCTGGGCTTTACACGAGCGGTCATTCCACGGAAACTGGGGCAGGGTGAACCATTGCCAGCTGGCATCGAGGTGATCGAAGCACGTTCGCTGCGTGAAGCGCTGCAACACGCCATCCTGCCAAAAGAGAGTTGAGCAAGCATCTCCCTCAACGAGTGTTAGAAATGTGTAAAAAACACGCCAGATGAATCAAAGTTAATGAAATATCTGGTCGGATAGGTTAAAATTTAAAAGAAGTGGTAGTAACATCCTTTCAAGCATGTGGGGGGACGCCAAAGGTGATGGAAAAACGAAAAGGAGGCACAAACTGTGTCTATTATGGATAGATTTACTGCCCGGGCAAAACAAGTGTTCACCCTGGCACACCAGGAAGCCGAAAAAGCCAACCAGCCAACGATCAATACCGAGCATTTCTTGCTGGGATTGCTGCGCGAAGGTGATGGCATTGCCGCGCGCGTACTGACCAATCTGGGGATTGAAGAAGAGCGTGTGCGTGAAATTATTGATGAATTAAACCCGCCCAAACCCGGAGAAGCTGAACCCGGCAAGCGTATTTCGCTATCACCCGGCGTACAGCATGTGATGGAGTTGGCAGTAGATGAAGCTGACCGGCTGGGCCATCGCTTCATCGGCACCGAGAACCTGCTGTTGGCACTGCTGGAATCAGATGATGACCTGTCGCTGGTGGTATTGAAGAGGTTGGGCATTACACCTGAGATGGTGCGGCGCCAGATTCGCCGTGTGATCGAAGAAGGCGAAGCAGCCAGCAGCACCCCGGCTGCCGCGCGTTCTGCCGAGAAAAAAGAAGAAAAAGACAAAGCCAAAACGCCTCTGACCGACCAGCTGGCAACCGACCTGACCGCCCTGGCGGTGGAAGGCAAGTTGGACCCGGTAATCGGGCGTGAAATGGAAATTGAACGAGTGATCCAGATTCTGGCACGCCGCACCAAGAACAACCCGGCGCTGATTGGTGAACCCGGTGTTGGCAAGACCGCCATTGTGGAAGGTCTGGCACAGCGTATCATTGAAGGCGATGTGCCAACCCCCTTGCTGGGCAAAGATGTGATTCAACTGGATGTGGGATCGCTGGTAGCAGGCACCATGTACCGCGGTCAATTTGAAGAGCGCCTGAAACGCGTGATCGAAGAGTTGAAAGCCGCCGGTGCCATCCTGTTCATTGATGAGATGCACATGCTGGTGGGAGCCGGCGCGGGTGGTTCCGCCGTGGATGCCGCCAATATCTTGAAACCGGCGCTTTCGCGCGGTGAATTGCAAGTCATCGGCGCCAGCACGCTGGATGAGTACCGCAAGCACATCGAGAGCGATGCCGCGTTGGAACGTCGCTTCCAGCCGATTATTGTGGATGAACCCTCACCGGAGGAAACTCTCGAGATTCTGCGCGGAATCCGCGAACCATATGAAGAACATCACTGTCTGCGCATTTCAGACGAAGCGCTTGAAGCAGCGGTGTATCTTTCTTCACGCTACATTACCGAGCGATTCCTTCCTGACAAAGCCATTGACCTGATCGACGAATCCGCTTCACGCGTACGCATGTACAAGAACCCCACTGCGCAGCGTGCCAAGGACCTGACCAAAGAGCTTTATAAAGTGCGTCAGACGATCAAAGGTTTGGCAGAGGGAGGCGATGCGGATGAATTAAGTGCCGCCCGAAAGCAAGAAGAAACACTTGAAGCAGAGATTGTTGAAATTCAACGCACCTGGAACCGTGACAGCAGCCCCAGTGTTACCGCGGATGATATCGCCGAGGTGGTGGCGATGCTGACTGGTGTTCCGGCAATGCAGTTGAAGCAAGAAGAATCAGAACGCCTGCTGCACATGGAGAGCGAGATCAGCAAATCCATCATCGGGCAGCGCGAAGCCATCGAGGTCATCTCAAAGGCTGTGCGCCGTGCGCGTTCAGGCCTAAAGGACCCGCGCCGTCCGATCGGTTCATTCGTTTTTCTTGGGCCGACCGGTGTTGGCAAAACGGAGTTGACCAAAGCATTGGCGCGTTTTCTGTTTGGCAGTGAAGACGCTCTGATCCAGTTGGATATGAGCGAATTCATGGAACGCCACAACGTCAGCCGCCTGGTAGGTTCGCCTCCCGGCTATATCGGCTATGATGATGCCGGCCAGTTGACCGAAACCATCCGCCGCCGTCCCTACTCGATCGTGGTGTTTGACGAGATCGAGAAGGCGCACCCCGAAACCCATAACATGCTGCTGCAGATCATGGAAGAGGGGCACCTTTCTGACGCACGCGGGCGCAAGGTAGACTTTCGCAATACCATCATCATTATGACCTCGAACATTGGTGCGGATATGATTAAACGCAATACGTCGCTGGGTTTTCTGCAAGCAGATGTGGAAACTGAAGAAGACCGCGCCTATGATGACATGCGGCGCAAGCTGACCGATCAATTGAAACGCATCTTCCGCCCTGAATTCATCAACCGTCTGGACGGAGTGGTGGTGTTCCATGCGCTGAACAAAGCCGATATCCGCCAGATCGTGACACTGGAATTCGACAAGGTGCGCGAACGCCTGCAGGAGCACAATATTTCACTTTCGGTGAGTGAAGCAGCTCTGTTTGAACTGGTGGAATTGGGCTATGATCCTGATTTCGGTGCGCGTCCGCTGCGCCGGGTGATCCAGAACCGTGTGGAAGACAATATCTCGGAAGAATTGCTGGCACACCACTTTGAACCGGGTGACTGCATCCTGGTAGATATTGAAGAGGTGGATGGTGAACGCAAGTTTGTTTTCACCAAAGACACCCGCGAAGAACCAGCAGTAGAAGACATTCTTACTTCAGCTTAACATAAAAACCAACCAACCAACCAACCAACCAAACCTCTCTGCCTGATAATCACCGCAGAGAGGTTTTTTCTGTATAATAGTCAGCAAGTATAGTTATGGAGGTTGTTGATGACACAATTGCTTTACACCTGGGACAGCATGATCAAGGGATTTGACGCCGTTGTTGCCCGGCGGGATGATCAGCTGCACGCAGTAACACTCGATCAAACTGCCTTTTATCCCGGCGGGGGTGGACAACCCTGTGACCAGGGCTGGCTGCAGTATGGCGGCCAGCCGCTGCCTGTGCAGCAAGTGAAAAAAGTCTCTGGCGAAGTGTGGCACTGCCTGCCACCCGAAGTGACATTGCCAGGGAAGGGCGAGGTGGTGCGTGGTGTGCTGGATTGGGAACGGCGCTATCAGTTGATGCGCACCCATACCGCCATGCATGTCCTGTGCGGGGTTGTGTGGCGAGATTATGGTGCTTCTGTGACGGGCGGTGATATGGATCCGCTGGAAGGGCGCATGGATTTCGAGTTTGAACGCTTCAGTGCAGAACTGGTGCACACCATCGAAGCAGCGGTGAACCAGGAGATCGAGGCCGGGCATGAAGTCACCGTCAAAATCCTGCCGCGAGAAGAAGCGTTTGCCATCCCTGACCTGATCCGCACCAAGATTAACCTGCTGCCGGAAGGCATCAAGGAAGTACGCACGGTGGAGATCAAAGGATTGGATCTGCAGGCAGACGGTGGTACGCATGTGTTGAATACCCGCGAGGTGGGGCGTGTGCGGGTGGTGAAACACAAAAGCAAGGGCAGGATCAACAAACGCATCTATGTTGCTGTTGAAGAATAATGGTATTTTTGGCATCAACCTCTACATTTGTCCAGTAAAGACTGGCCATTTGCAGGATGTATGAAAACGATTTCATCTGTATACTGGGTATGTAAATGGTGATTGGTACATAATTACTGGTAGCAAGTTTATTGGTAGTAATTACAGGTAGCGCAAATGACTCGAGGCACGGCGTGCTCGAGTCATTTCTTTTAAAAGAATATCTGGTAACGTGAATGGCATGCCTGGCTCTATAGCAGTTGGTCGATCACCACAAACAACAGGTACAGGAAAGAAACCACCAATGTCAACCCGCCGGGAATCACCAGCAGCAAGGTGAATAACCTGGCTTTTGATGATTGCGAAGCCACCTCGCCCTGAATCTGTTCAGGCGGCAGGCTGGTGAGCACCATGGGCTGGCCTTTGGCTTTCATGATCCAGGTGGCATCCTGTTGTACCTGGGTGCTGCCCATCACTGTGACAGGGTCTTCGATTGCCAGGGTCCACAGAAAGTAGCGGAATTGCCCATGCTGAAAGAGAGTCGGGTCGATGTTTAACTGCTCGATGGCGTTGGTTAGCTGCCCCTGGTCTGGCTGGCGGCCGCTGCCCAACAGGTTCTTATCAATATTTTTCGGATGCACCCACATCTGCCCGGTTTCATCCGAAAGCAGAAAGGGAGTTGTTTTTATCTGGTCAAGGAAAGGACGCCAGCCGGCGCGTTCACCAGCATCACCGCGCTGCCATTTTTCTATCCTTAGCCGGAGCAGGGCATAGGGCGGCGCATCGCTGCCATCGCTGCTATCTGCCATACGGTTGATGCGGACGTAGACCTTGACCCATTCTTTTCCCGGCTGGATCTGGGTGAGTTTCACCAGGGGAATGTTCTGGAGTGTGTCTCTAAGAGAGCCTCGCTTGCGGGCAGAGATGAAAGTAATCACGGCAAACAGGAGTGGTGCAACCCCGCATAGCGCACTGAAACAGGCCACAAACAGAAGGTGTGGGAGCATGCCCATGAAATTATCCATCTTGTTTTTCTTTCCCTATGGAAATCACCCACCTTCCATTGATAACCCCATTATACAACGCGGTATGTCGCGGGAGTATATTGTACGACCATACAATTCTGCGAATTCGATGAAACCTGCGTTACATGGGGGCGATAAGGGTACTGAGGCAGAAGAGAGAGGGAATTTCTTTAGTATAATCAACCCTGACATAAACCTTGGGAGAATGCTATGGCAGACATGAAATTAACCAAACAGAGTGAAAACTATTCAGAGTGGTACAACCAGGTGATCTTACGTTCGGAACTGGCTGATTATGCGCCGGTACGCGGTTGTATGGTCGTACGCCCCTATGGCACCGCTCTGTGGGAGAATATCCAGGCGGATTTGGATGCGCGCTTCAAAGAAACCGGGCATGTAAATGCCAAATTCCCGCTGTTTATCCCCATGTCCTTCTTTGAAAAAGAGAAAGAACATGTGGAAGGCTTCTCACCGGAGTTGGCGGTGGTGACCATCGGCGGCGGGCAGGAACTGGAAGAACCACTGGTGGTGCGCCCTACTTCCGAAACCGTGATCGGCTACATGTATGCCAAATGGATCGAATCCTACCGCGACTTGCCGGTGTTGATTAACCAGTGGGCGAATGTGGTGCGCTGGGAGATGCGCACGCGCCTGTTCCTGCGCACGATGGAATTCTTCTGGCAGGAGGGCCATACAGCCCATGCCACCGCGGAAGAGGCCGAAGAAGAAACCCTGAAAATTCTGGACGTGTACGCAACCTTTGCGCGTGAAATGGCGGCGGTGCCCGTCATTCCAGGGTTGAAGAGCGACAGTGAAAAGTTCGCCGGCGCGGTGCGCTCCTATTCAATCGAAGCCATGATGGGTGATACCAAGGCGCTGCAAGCTGGCACCTCGCATAACCTGGGACAGAATTTTGCCAAAGCCTTTGAGATAGACTTTGTGGATGAGAACAACACCCTGCAATATTGCTGGACGACTTCATGGGGGCTGTCCACACGCTTTATCGGCGCAATTATCATGACGCATGGCGATGACCAGGGATTGGTGCTGCCGCCGCGCCTGGCGCCCATCCAGGTGGTGATCGTGCCTATCCTGCGTAAAGAAGAGGATCGCTCACAGGTGATGGCGGTGGTGGACAGGCTGTTTGTGGAACTGAAAGCGGCCGGCTTTCGTATCAAGGTGGATGACCGTGACAATGTCAGCCCGGGGTTCAAATTCAATGAATGGGAACTGCGCGGCGTGCCGCTGCGCTTCGAAATCGGCCCGCGCGATGTAGAAAGTGGCACAGTGATGACCGCGCGGCGCGATATGCCTGGCAAACCCGGCAAGAAGGTCATGTCGCAGGAAAATGTTGTGCAGTGGACAGGTGACCTGCTGGAGGAGATTCAACAGGCCATGTTTGACAAAGCGGTCGCTTTCCGCGATACGCATATCTTTGACCCGCAGGATTATGCGGAATTCCAGCAGTCGGTCGAGGATGGCTGGGCGTTCAGCTGGTGGTGCGAAGACGCAGCTTGTGAGGAAGCCATCAAGCAAGATACCAAAGCCACCACGCGCTGCATCCCGCTGGATCAACCGCAGGGGGAGGGTGTCTGCATTCATTGCGGTAAACCCGCCCGCCGCAAGGTGTACTTTGCGCGCGCCTATTGACCTGAGACACACGGCAGGAAAGGCCGGTGGGCTGTGTCATCCTTCCAACTGAAGCAATTCCAGCAGCAACTGAACCAATTGCTTTTGGCATTTTCCTTGCCGGGGGAGTTTCATGCGCAGTTAACGGCGCTGTTCGAACGTTATGAGCAGCCAGGTTATCGTTATAGCCGTGAGGTGAAAGGCCTGCCGGAGCCAGCCTATCACCTGCCTGGCGTTATGTTAGAGGAGATCCAAATTCCACTTTCGGCACTGGCGCAAGAGCGTCCACGTCCGGCACTGCTGCTGGCGCAGGAATGCTGGCAGGATGCCTATTTTGAAACCAAATGGGTGGCTGCGCTGGTGCTGGGACAGGCGCCTATGTTTGATGTATCGCTGTTGATCGAAGCCATCAACGGTATGCTGGCACATGCACCTGCTGCAGAACATCAATTGCTTTTGTTCGAACAAGGGGCGCGCCGGTTGCGAGAAGAGCGCTTTGATGTCTGGGCAGACATGATCGCTGGCTGGTTGGGACAGGCTGAAACCTGCGCCCGCGGGCTTTATGCGCTGTTGAGTGTGGTGGAAGCCGGTGATGATGCCCATCTGCCAGCTGTTTTCCGCCTGCTGGAAAAACCTTTGGCGGATGCAGACATGAACTTGCGGCCATTATTGCAGCGACTTGTGGCAGCACTTTCGCAGGGTTCTTTGCCTGAGACCGCCCATTTTCTCTATGAAATAGCGATCAATTTCTATGCAGAAGAACGGCTGCGGTTCTTCCGTTCTCTTTATCGCAATATGCCGCGCGAACAACGCGCGTTCATCGCGCAGGGTTTTCGGCGCGAGGTGACATTACTGGCGGACGAACAGGCGGCTGACGAATGATCGCCTCACAGTTGGTGGAAGTGGCGGCATTCAAACTGCTGCAGGCCCGAAGGGCGGTGGCATTTACCGGCGCGGGCATCTCGGTGGAAAGCGGTATCCCGCCATTCCGAGGGCCGGGCGGTTTGTGGATGAAATATGATCCTTCCTTTTTGGAATTACGTTACTTTCTGCGTCATCCTGAAGATGCCTGGCGCGTTATCCGTGAGATTTTTTACGACCAGTTCGCGCAGGCAGCACCCAATGATGCCCACAAAGTGCTGGCGCAATGGGAAGCCGAAGGGCTGTTGGCAGGCGGGGTGATCACCCAGAATATCGACCATCTGCACCAGGCTGCCGGTTCACAGCGGGTGATCGAATTCCATGGCAGTAACCAGTTTCTGGTATGTCTTGATTGCGGGGAACGTGTAGAGGCTACACCGCAGGTATTTAACGTGTTTCCGCCGGTCTGCCCGGTATGCGGTTCGGTGTTGAAACCAGATTTTGTTTTTTTCAGCGAAGGTATTCCTGCGCAGGCTTATGATGATGCTTACCATGAAACCAAAGCGGCTGATGTATGGGTGGTGGTTGGCACCACCGGCGAGGTGATGCCAGCCTGCGGCATGCCGATCGAGGCCAAACGCAATCGTGCCACTATCATTGAGATCAATATCCAGGCCTCTGAATTCACTGACACGATCAGCGACATTTCTCTGCGCTGTTCAGCCAGCGAAGGATTACTGGCGCTCAACAACGCCATTCAGCAACTGCGGCGTGAGGGGTTGGATCACTAAATCATCAATATTCTTAAATGGTGGCCGAGCATAAATTTTTACCGGCTTCCAGCTCCATAGCACGCTCTTCAGATACCTCCAGTAAGGCATGGTTAATGCGCAGGATTTCCAGGTATTCTTCAGGCGCTTCGGCTGCCCCCTTGAGCACGTAAGCAGAGAACTCTTCCTGGGTCATGGGGCGCAGCATGGGATTGCTATGACGCAAATCACCCAGGGTTGTGGCGACCAGTCCATCGGCGTTGATCTCGCTGAACAGTTGGAAATGAGCGGGCAGGATGATGGTGTCATCATTTACAAACGGTTTCAGGCGCTTGTTCAGGCTCTCATAGAGGATTTCTGCCCAGGACTCGCCCTTGCCCATCAAATCCGGCCGTCCGACGGATTTGATGAAGATACCGTCGCCGCTGAACAAGAATTGTTCTTGTAGCGGGGTAGTGAGTAAGAAATTGGTCATACCGAGGGTATGGCCGGGGAACCAGATGGCACGCAGGGTAAAATCCCCGACGGTGAAGATGTCACCGTCCCACAGAGGTTGGTAGCTTATCTGCATAGGCAGGCGGTCGACCAGGTGTATGGCGTCGTAAGGGTGTTTGTGATAGGGTGCGCCGCTGATGTCTGCCAAAAAACGTCCGCCGCTGATGCGGTCGGCGTGGTTGTGGGTGTCAAAGATATGGGTCAGCCGGGCGTTATGGGCATCGATCAGGTCCAGATATTCCTGTGTGTCACGCATGGGGTCGATCAGGGCAGCTTCGCCTTGACTGACGATCAGGTAACTGAGATCGCCGCGGCCGGGGCGTGCCACCTGCAGGATGCTGCCGGCTGTATCGGTGAACACAGAGGTGGTCTGGTAAAAAGAACGCCAGGCGCGCAATCCGCCGTCCAGCCACACCATGTCAAACGGATAGTCTTTGATGATATCCATGACGATGCGGGTTTTGTTACCGCTGCGGCAGATGAAAACCAGTTTTCCGGCCGGCAATTTGGCCAGGGCGGCGGGCAGGTCGTCTTCGAACTCGATATAAGGGATATGTACAAGCTGGTAACCGTCATCCTGGTTGTAATCATTGCTGTTGAACAGATCAGGCATGCGCACATCCACGAAAGTGAAAGGTTTTGGCTGGCGCATTAATTGATACAGGTCATAGACGTTAATTTTGAATTGGTCAATGTGCTTTGTCGTCATCATGAGGGGTTCGCCTGAGGGTTATTTCGGTTATTAGAATACGGTCAAAGCGTTGTATAGCTGTGTCAGTCGCTTGTACTAACGTATTATCAAGGATATTTATACTTCAATGATATTAGAAAGGGGTAAGAACAGGGTATTTTCTTTGTACAGGTTTGGCATGATTTCATGTAGAATAAAGTCAGAAATGAACCAACCAATCCGAAACTCTCGCAAAATTGGATTTTTCATAAGCCTGGCCATCATGGGGCTGCTGTTGTCGGCTTGCAACCTGTTCTCAGGTGTGCGCCAGGGTACAGTCGAATTGAGTGTGGCGCAACTGCTGCAAACAGAGACCGTGGCAGCCCTGTACGCCAGACAGACAGAGTTTGCTGCACCGGTTAAACAGATCTTCCTGACCCGTACCTATGAAGCGCAAATCGCGCTGACAGAAACGCCGCAGCCGACAATGGCTGATGTGGATGATGAGGAAGAACAAGCAACCGCCACGCCGGAGGCAGAAGCGCCCACCGAAACGCCGGTGATCGCACCAACCTATACCCCGACCTTTTTCCCGACAGCGACTATCGGGCCGACCAACACCCCGCGGCCGCCACAGCCTACCCCCACACCGCGTATCTCTGCCGAAATGGAGCAGCGCATTTATAACGCGCGCGTGTTGATCCTCGAAGATATCGTCGGGCATCCGGTGCTGGTGCCCCGCCTTGACGCCGTCATCGCCCGCATGGGCATGAACACGGACAACGTCTATAACTATCACGATGCCACTGGCTTCTTTGTCGAAGCCTTGGAAGCCGGCGAAGAGTGGGATTTGATCATCGTGGCGACCGAAAAGCGCACTGACGCGCGCCTGGATATTTGGGAAACACTACATGAATATGCCCAAAACGGCACCGCCATCATTGTGGAAGCATGGTACCTGGACGAGATCAGCGGAGGATCGATCAAACCGTTGCTGGATGATTGCGGGGTGAAGGTGCATAACAACTGGTTCCGTGACGAAAGCCACGAAGCTTATCAATTTGTGGTGGTGGATGTGGCCGATAACAACCACCGCCTGTTTAACCGTCCGCGCAAGGTCAATATGCCCTTGATCCCGACCTTTTTCTGGGAGGGGGATGTGGGCGACCAGATGTCGGTGCTGCCGCTGGGGCATGCTGCCATTATCGGCGGATTGAACACACGCCACTCCATTTATTACGGTTTGATCACAGAATGCCTGGAAGAACGCATGGTGCTGCAGACCTTCTCCACCCATGATTACCGCAAAATCGATACAATGAACCTGTGGGAAAATTACATATATAACACCCTGCTGGCGCATTTCCAGTATCTTGACCGCCAGCCGTAAACGTTTATTTTGTTTTTGACCATTGGGCAGCTTCAAGGGTAAGTAAAAAGCGCCCCACTTTTTTCAGTGGGGCGGTGAATTTTTGTTGTGAGGTCTTTACACCACCCAACGGGCTTGCGCCCAGCGCTGCAGCATAGCACACATGAAGGTTACAGCCTGATGAAATTGATCGACTGTGATGTACTCGTTGATATTATGAACAGAACCGAGCTGCTCGCTTTCCATCTTGATGGGGGAGAAACGGAAGACATTTTCACTTAGTTCATTGTAGTAGCGGGCATCGGTAGCGCCCATGACTGTGTAGGGGGCAACCGCGACATTGCCAAAGGTGTCGTGGATGCAGGCGGCCAGGTGGTCGAAGGCGGGTGAATTCGGGTCAGATACGCCGGAAGCTTCCCAGGGGATTTCACCGCTGATCTTCACTTCCAGATCAAAGGGTTTTACCAGGTATTTGACGAATTCGATCACGCTTTCGATGGTGTCGCCGGGTGACAGGCGGAAGTTGACGAAGGCGGAGGCTTCGGAGGGCAGTACATTGTCCTTTACGCCGCCATTGATGATGGTGACGGCAGTGGTGGTGCGGATCATGGCTGCCATGCGGGGAGCGGACTCGAAGCGCTTTTTCAGATAGCCATTGAACAGCCACATGTTGGCGAAGGCAAGCCGCATGAGAAAGGGGGTGTGTTTACCCATGGTCTCAAACATGGGCCGAACGCGGTGAGGGATGCCGGGGATGGGGTTATTCTCCAGATAGGCGATGCCGCGTGCCAGGCGGCCGATGGTGGTCACGGCGGGGGGCATGGAACTGTGTCCGCCGCTGCCGCTGGCTTTGATCTCCAGGGTGAGGTAGCCTTTTTCGCAATTGCCAACCAGTGCAACCGGTACTTTCACACCGGGGATCTGGCTTTCTAACACAGCGCCGCCTTCATCCATAACAGCAGCGAAGTGGATGTGGTGCGCTTTGAAATGTTCGGTAATCAGTTTCTGCCCCTGTGTGCCGCCGATCTCTTCATCCTGGCCGAACGCGAGGTAGACCGTGCGTTCCGGTTGATAGCCGCCTGCCAGCAGGCCTTCAACGGCTTCCATAGCAGCGATCATCTGGCCTTTTACATCCAGTGTGCCGCGCCCCCAGATCTTACCATCGACGATGGCGCCGCTGAAGGGTGGCTGGGTCCATTGGTCGAGGCTGGCCGGGTCGGCCGGGACTACATCTTGATGGGCCATGAACAGGATTGGATCCAGTTCCTGGTTGGTTCCTTGCCAGCGGTAAATGAGGTTGTATCCAGCGAGGACAGTTTTCTCCAGGTTGGCCTCAATCAGGGGAAAGTCTTCTTGAAGAGTCTTGTGCAACTGGTCAAAGGCAGCCAGGTCGATTTTTTCGCGTTCGAGATCTGACACTGTGGCGCACTGGATAGCGTTGGAAAGGTGGGCAGCGAGGGAGTCTTTGTTAAAAGAAACCTGCACTGGCTCTGCTTTTACAGCGGATGCCTTCTTTTGGCTGTCGAAAGAAAAGACACGCACCAGCGCGATGATGATGATGGCCAGCAAAAGCACGGCGATGGATGCGAGGATGTAATAGAAAATGGGCATGAAAACACTCCTTGTGTGTTAGGTCTATGCGTTATCTGGGTACGATTTTACCTTGTTTTAAGGTTTCCTGTCGGGCGATGATTGCATAAAACGACAGGTAAAGAGGGTTATTGACTTAATAGAACAATTGTTCTATTATTGATACATAGTACACGGAGGTATCCCATGAGCCTGAACCAAATCAATTTCAATCGTCTTCGCAATTCTTCAGACCGGCGTTCGCTGTTTTTGGGCATGTTAATCGTCGGGGCTTTGATCCTGTTTGAGGTGTTCAACTTTTCCACCACCCATTTTGCCCTGCAGGACCTGCTGGGTGACCTGAAGACACTCGGTATCCGCTGGGCAACCTTGCTGTCACTGGCTTTCTGCGCCATTGACTTCGCCGGCATTTCGCGCATGTTCTCACCGGAACAGGGACGAGATGAACCACGCGAAATCTGGTTCCTGTTCGGCGCCTGGCTGCTGGCTGCTACCATGAACGCTTCACTTACCTGGTGGGGGGTCTCCATGGCGATCTCAAATCATTCGATTCAGAGTGCTGCCATTGTAGATGCCAGTAAGATCTTGCAAGTGGTGCCTTTGTTCGTTGCCATTCTGGTATGGGTCATCCGCGTGCTGGTGATCGGCACCATCGGCAGCCTGGGTGAGCAGATGTTGTGGGGACAGCAGCCCAGTGTGGCAAACCGCAGCAGAAGTTTACGCAGTTCACGCCAGCCGGTCAGTGCCGCACGCCAGGCGCAACCACGCAGCAATTCTTCCCCTGCCCGTTTCTCCGCGCCGATGGCACAGGAAAAGCGCTCTACCCAGGAAGAACCCGTACGCATCAATGCCGCCACCGCCCATCCGCCGGTCAGCGCTGCCATGCCACGCGAGAATGCCGTCTACCGCCCTAACCGCCGATTCCAAAGCGCAGAGCCAACCTATCATCAGTTGAACACCCTGGGAAACGAGGCAGATAATCATACGTCACAGTCCATTCGCAAGATGTAAACTTTGATCCCCTACCACCACAGAATCACCCATTCGGAAACGAGTGGGTGATTTGTTTACTGAAAAAGGAGTAGGCAGCGAGGCTATTTTTCGTTACAATAACTACAGGGTATATCGTTGTTGTAGATACTATACTGCGGTGAACACATGGGAGAGCGCAATCAATGACAAGTTTAATCGGTTCACGCATCGACCGTTATGAGATTGTTTCACAACTGGGCGAAGGGGGGATGGCGACAGTTTATAAGGCGTACGATACGCGTCTGGAGCGTTATGTCGCGCTGAAGGTGATCACGGCCAACCAGCAAACTTCGCAGCAGTATCTGCAGCGGTTTGAGCGAGAGGCCAAATCGCTGGCGAAACTTGCCCACTCTAACATAGTTCAGGTGCATGACTACGGCGAACAAAACGGCACACCTTACCTGGTGATGGAGTTTATTGAAGGTGGCACGCTTAAAAGTCAGATGGGTACCCCGCATGCTGTTCATTATGCTGCCAATTTGCTGGCGCCAGTGGCGCAAGCGTTGGAATTTGCCCACAAGCAAAATATCATTCATCGTGATGTTAAGCCAGCCAACATCCTTATCCGTAAAAGCGGGCAGCCCATGCTTTCAGATTTTGGCATCGCCAAAGTGCTGGAGGTTAATGAGCCTGCTTTGACTCAACTGGGGGTCGGCATTGGCACGCCTGAGTATATGGCGCCGGAACAGGGGCAAGGCGCTGCTGTTGATCACCGTGCTGATGTGTATTCGCTGGGGGTGGTGTTCTACGAGATGGTCACCGGGCGTAAACCATTTCGCGCTGATACCCCCATGGCGGTGGTTTGGAAACAAGCCACCGAACCGCTGCCTGACCCGCGTTTGTATGTGCCGACACTACCCGCGAATGTGGTGGCGGTGCTGCAAAAAGCCTTGCAGAAACGACCGGATGACCGCTACCAGGATATGGGCCAGTTCGCGGCTGCTTTGCAGAAGCTGGCAGATGAACAACCCACGGCAACCAGCCTGGAATCGGCAACTGTGATGCGTCCCAGACCCCTTACGGTGGCGCCAACCCAACCTGATTTTCAACCTGCCCCTCCGCTCGTTTACCCGAAAGCAAACACAGGTTATAGGGCTGATCCGCTTCCGCCGCAGGAAGTCCGCATGCCGGCATACTCACCGCCGGTGAAGAAAAAACGCATGGCGTGGTGGGTGTGGGTAATCATTGGTGGAGCTTTGCTGGGTGTGTTGGCTTGCGGTGCGCTGGTTATCTTTGGCGCACTTGATTTTCTGCTGGCCCCGACCGTTACCCCCCGTCCGACCGCCACTTTACGGCCGACTTTCACCCGCGAACCTACCGCCACCGAAACCCTCGCGCCTACCCTCACACCGACAGAGGCTCCGACTGCGACACCCGAACCGACCTGGACGCCGGTCAGCGACACTTCCAACCCACTGGTTCTTTGCTATTCTCAAATTTCTCCCTACCTGTTGGAGGGTTTGACCCCGGTGTTTTGTGATCAGTTCAATGACAACAGCCAGGGTTGGTTCGATGGCGAGACTGACGATGACTACCGCAAACAGGTCAGTTATACTGATGGAGAGTTCTTGTGGTGGGAAATCGCTGCCAAGCGCGGTGTGATGACCTATGAGACTTTCCCCACTCGTTACGTTTATGGCGATTTCGGCGCACAGGTGGACATCATCCGCGTTTCGGGTGCCACCAATTCCGACGCCGGTCTGTTGTTCCGTGTGGACCAGAGCGCTGGCTCCTATTACTTCGTCACCATCAGCGACGCCAACCAAAAATATGCTATCTATCGAAAAATGCCGACAGAGTGGGTCACCATCCGCGGTTGGACAGACAGTGAATTTATTTATCCAGATACCTGGAATACCCTCACCGTCTTTGGAGAAGGACAGGTTTTCTACATCTATATCAATGGCACCTTTGTGGATTGGTTTGAAGACAGCGAATTCACCACCGGCCAAATTGGCATAGGATACGATATTTATGATGAAGGAGCGGAGGCGATCTTTGTCTTTGATAACATAATTGGCATGGAACCTTAGCCCAAGGTCATTGATTCGATATTAAGAATTGTTCCGCAAAATCGACCATGCCGAGGCGTAGCGTTTCGGGTTCGATGATGCGGATAGCGCCGCCCCAGGCCTTTTTTTCCAAGGCCAGGGTTGCATATTTATTATGCAAGCAATGTATATATTATGCTAAAATAAGTAGCAATTGCGATGTCAATATCAAGGAAAGGGCGTGCAATGTCATTCCTGCGGATAACTGCATTTGGTGACACGAATCAGGGGTTGGTACGCAAAAACAATGAAGATTATGTGACCTATTTTGAGCCCGGCAGGGCTGATGTGGTTGAACAATTCGGACGACTTTACATTGTTGCTGACGGGGTGGGGGGCGCTGCTACCGGCGAGGTAGCCAGCAAGTTTTCTGCCCTGAAGGTGTTGCACACTTACTTTTCACAACCGGCTTTAAAACCGTGGCAGCGCATCAAAGCAGGCATGAAACGCGCCAATGAGGAACTGGTTGCCTATATCCGCCAGAACGCACAGGCGCGCATGGCCACCACCCTCACAGTCGCAGCCATTAGCGGCGAGCAAATGACAGTGGTGAATGTGGGGGATAGCCGTGCTTATCTGGTCCGCAACAATGGCATCAAACAGATCACCCAGGATCACAGCCTGGTGAACGAAATGATTCGCAATGGCATCCTGACCGAAGAAGAAGCCAAAACCGCCAAGGTGAAGAACCAGTTGACCAGCAGTCTGGGCGGTCATGAAACCTTTAAAGCGGATGTTTTTGTGGAGACGATTCAACCCGGTGACCGGGTGCTGTTGTGTTCGGATGGTTTCTGCCGCTATGCAGAGGACCCGGAAGTGGTGAAAAAATTCGCTCTTTCAGGCACGCCGGAAGACGTGGTGCGTAACTGCATTCAATATGCGCTCAAGAGCGGCGGGCAGGACAATGTCACCGTGCTGGTCTTGCAGGTGGAAGAACGGCTGGAGAACACACCGGACAGTTATGACCACGGCGGAAAGCCTTATCCGGTTGACCTGCGCGAGGTGGTCAATAATCCCTTGACTTTTGACGCACGCTCGCCGTTTCAGGAATTAAGCAAATTGAAGCAGGAACAGGCTTCTGACAGCACCCTGATCACGGAGAATTTTGTGCCAGACCTGTCTGCGCCGAAAATTCCGGTGCGAGAAGCCTATGCCATTCCCGGTATCAATATGGCAGCGACCGATGAAGAGCTGGATGCTTTTGATGAGACCATGACCCAGCAATCTGAGGAAGGCACCATGGTGTTGTCGGTGGTGGACGAAGACAACGGCAACATCCGCGGTGTTACCCCGGACGAGATGCGCACGGTGACCGGGCAGCGTGCTGCCCCAGAGCAACTCCGTCAGCAACCAAAAACCGCGCAACCACTGGCGCAGAAGATCAGCATGAAAGCGTATGTGGTGTTGTTGATACTGTCTGCTTTGATCGTCATCATTTTGGGGGTCATGGCGGTGTTGTTCGGCATGCGTTACTTGAACCGGACAGACGAGATGGTCGCTCCCACCACCACACCCAATTCACTGGTGATCAACCAGCCGATGGGCGAATGGCAGGGGTTGACGGGGTACGATCTGTTCTCTTTCGAAAGTTTCCCAGAATTCTCAGACCTCACCACTGTTTAACTGTTATCAGCATCTGACTTACTAAAATTCCAGATCACCCTGACAAGGATTGCAACCCATGGAAAATCAGAAGCAACTGAAGCAAATTTTGTTCATCGCGCTGTTGGCGATGACAGCGCTGATCTTGCTGCTGGTAGCGGTGAATGCCTTCCTGGTTTGGCAGTTATTTTTAATGCCAGCGCCAACGACTCCAGGCGAACCAGGTCTTCAGGAGCCCACCCCCATCGAAGTAAGTCAGCCTGAACAACCACTTGCACCGGAAGAAACAGCCACCCCCCGGCCGACAGAGGAGGTGTTTGCTCCGGTTGATGAAGATCAGACCCCGCAGCCTGTAAGCGACGAATTTGTGTACCAGGTGGTGGCAGGTGACAGTTTGATCTCGATTGCCAGCGAACAGGGTGTCGGAATGCAGGATATGCAGCGGCGTAACCGGATGTATGGTGACCTGGTTGTCATGCGACAGGATCTGGTCATCCCGCGCGGTCCCCAGCCGACCTTTACGCTGGTGCTGGCGCCTTCAACGGCAGACAACTTCTACACCCAGACGTATCAACCAGACATCATTGATGAGAGTTTTCTTGTGCTATGGCTTAACGAAAATGATTATGCCTACCTGGCGCGCGAACCATTGTATTACGAGATCGAAAATGCGCGTTTGCATGCAGAAAATGTCTTTGGCCGAGAATTTGATGAGCAATTCCATGTATACGCGGCGGGCAGTCCATTTGCGGTCAATCCAGCACTGCGATCTTATGTCACAGCCGACGGCGAGGTGTTTGTGTTGTTTGATGGTGCGGGGGATGTCACCGATGTGAATTTCCATATCGGGTATGCGCTTGCCAAAGCCTGGCTGGGGCAGATGTGGGGGGATTCGCCCCAACCTTTTGTGGCTGAGGGCATGGCATTGGCAGCCGCCGACCGACATGTCAGTCGTTTCGAACGATTGAGCCTGTGTGACATTACCAAGGCTTACAGTGAGGTGGGTTTGCTACCCGATATCAACGGCGGTGAGATGGAACTGGATGTGTTGTTGTTTGACTATGCTAACAATGCCCTGGCGGGCTGTTTTGCCGAGTATCTGCTCGATACCTATGAACCCGAGGCGCTGCGGGTTTTGTTCCAGACCGGCGATTTTGCCGCGGATTCGGGCAATAGCTGGCAGGCAGAAGAAACCTCTTTCCAGCGCTGGCTGGATAAATATGCCCCTGAACGCTTGATCGAGTACGAAGCTTTTACCACTGCATTTGACCAGTTGACAGTGATGAATAAGGCTTTTTTCCCGGGTTTTCTTGCTTATGGCGACCAGACACTGAGCATCTATTATTCCCTGGATCAGGCAAGGCTGGCTTTGCTGCGCAATGACCTGCCGGCCGCCGAGTTCTATCTTGCCAATGCCGAAGTCTTACTCGCTTTGGACAATAATGCCGGTGAAAAACCAACGCCGGCAGCTACTCGTACCAGAATCGTTCTGCCCACCGCTTTTCCAACGTTTAAGCCGATAGAGGAAACTGGAAGTGGAGACGGTGACTGACTCGCTGAGATTTTACTCAGTGTCGGACGGGCGTATCCTTAACATTGTTTGACAAATCCATCGCCATCCTCTATGATGGAATTAAGCAAATATACGAGAGGTTGATTTGGCACCATTCTTTGATCGGATAACATATTTCACTGGCTAAAAACACGCTATCAGTCCGCGTGTTTTTTTATAAAATAAAATTATAAAGGAGTAACAGGTAATGGACTACGGTTTGATCGGAAAACGCGAAAAAGCATTAAGGTATGCAGAAGAACGGGAGCGCTTCATTTTCCATCAGTTCAAGGTGGAGATTGACGGCGCCAACAATAATCATCACGTATCCTATGACGAGGGGGAATGGCAGTGTGATTGTGATTATTTTGCGACCCGCGGGTATTGCAGTCATACCATGGCGCTGGAGATCATTCTGGAGAAAATGCTGGCGAAGGACAAATAAGCAGTAGCAGTTTAAAACAAAGCACCTCTGGCGCCGGTTTCATGCCAGAGGTGCTTTTGGTTTCAGAAAGTAACTATCTGGTTGTTCTGGTTAGAAAGATAGGATTTCTCCAGCACGGTGGAAAGCGCTACGCCCATCTCCAGCCCGCTGAAGATATGGCTGTCCTCGTCTTCCAGGATGGCGGCGATGAATTGCTCCACCGGGGTGGGCAGCGCGGCCGGCAGGTCGGTTACCGTCTGCCAGTCTTCAAAGCCCGGCTGTACGGTGGAGATCATCTCCAAGCCCTGGCGTGTCCATTGAATGGCGCCCTGGTCGCCGTACACCTCGAGCATGCGCGGTGAACGGAAACTGACGAAACTGGTTTCCAGAATGGCGACGGCCTGGTTCAGGTACTCCACGCTCATCATGGCGTTGTCATCCACAGGGCGGTTGTCGAGGGTGTTGTAGATGGCTGCCACGCGTTTGGGTGCGCCGAACAGCCAGTTGGCGATATAGACGGAATGACAGCCAAGGTCCATCATGGCGCCGCCACCGGCAGCCTGGGGGTCATACCAGTAGGCGGGCAGCCAGTTCGCGCTGGAGCCGTTGTGGGCGTTGCGCATGCGGAAGACGGACACCCTGCCCAGCCAGCCGGCATCAATGGCCTGTTTGATGAAGTGAATCTCGGGCGAAACCAGTTGCGGCATGGAAATAACGAATTTCACCCCGGCCTCGCGGATCAAGCGCGCGGCTTCGAGGGCGTCGGCTTCCGTCAGGCACAGGGTCTTTTCGGTGTAGATGTGTTTTTTGGCGGCAGCCGCTTTACGGATAATGTCAAGATGCATATTGGTAGGTGAATCGATCACTACAGCATCGACATCCTTACGTGCCATAACTTTGTCCAGCGATGGTTCGAAGTCGCAACCGAGTTCCTGCGCCCACGCGGCACCGCGTTCAGGCTCTTCATCCCACACCACTGTGATCTGGGCTTTGCCTGAGGCGAGGAATTGTTTGGCGTAATCTTTGGCATGGACATGCCACTTGCTGAGCATTGCGATTTTTAACATTTGGTTCTCCTGATGGTTCTTATAGGTTGAGATAGTGTTGTTTTAATAGTTTTCGCGAATAACCTCGACACCTGCCAATGAACGGTATGCAGATGCTTTGAGCATATGGGCCGGTCTCTTTTGTGAAAATTGGCTCTGGATTTTATTATAGTAGGTTAAACAGTTTGGTTTGGCAATTTTGATTTTACGTGTGAAGTGAAAAAAAACGGGCCGATGGATTTGATGGAATGATTTTGTGGTCAGGCTTTGGCTGCTTGCTAATTAATACGAACGCAAAGGTAGCAGTTCTGGATGGCCTGAATCACAGCGAACAGATTGGCTTTCTTTTATTGATGAACATGAAGTAAATGATAATCAGACAGCCCTCCTGCTGGAGCATGAATGGCAACATCACGGACAGCTGATTCGGTATGCGTATGGCAACCGGCTGGGCTACCCTGCCGGCCGGGATGATCGTTATACGGGTAGATTGCCTGTTAAGTCGAGCGAGAAAATCTGACAATCATGCACCCGACTGAAAAATCGTTTCAATTTTCGTTTCCCAATCGAATCAGGGGAAAACCTGTCCTATAATGGTAGCAGTATGAATAAGGAAAGCCCGATCTCTGCACGGCGATGGGCGCCGCTCATCGGTTTTATAGCCCTATCGATGATGGTGGTGGTGCTGTTTGTGTTTGCCATTCTTGAGGCAATCGTATTCCATTCACTGGCGTTACTGCTGCTGGTGCTGTTGACCATCCTGCTGCTGACAGGACTTTATTCCGAGGGGCGCGGACTGCTGCAAAATGGCAGTATCGAGAAGATCAATGCCAAACAGGCACTGCGTGATTTCGCGGGGGTCTTCCTCGGAGCACTGATCACCTACATATTGGCGCATGACCTGGGGCTTGGCGCGGTGGTGGCAGCCAGTGTAGTGGGGCTCATTGCCGGGTTGATCCTGCCGGATGACGGCGCCGCCATTTACTGCGGTGCGTTTGTGGGCATGACTTCCAACAACCTGTTGTTTGATCATGGCGAACTGGCCCTGGCAGGCGTGTTCAGTGGGGTGTTGTTCTTCATCACCCGCCCGATGTTTGTGGGGGTGGGCGGCAGGTTGGGAACGATTGCCCTGGTGGGCAGCACGCTGGCCGGAGGGATCCTGTCGCGTGAGTTTCTCTTTACGCCGATCCCGGGGTTGCGGCTGTGCAGCCATATCATGGCGGTGTCTTTGATCGCAGCGGTAGCGACCTTTGCCTTGAGTCTGCATCGCGACACCGGGCCAGTGATCGCTTCCTCCGTGGCGGGATTGGTGGGTGGTTTGTTGCTGCCGATCCTGTTTCCGATGAATGGCAGCACCCTGGCGGTGGTGGCCATTTGCGCCAGTTTCACGGGTATGTCGAGTAAAAAACGTATTCCGAACATGGGCTGGATGGTGCTGGCAGGATTGTTCACCGGGGCAGTGTTCATTTTCAGTACACCCTGCCTGGGGGGTGCTGGCGGCAAGCTGGGTACGATCGCGTTCGGGTCTGTGTTGGCGGTCGGTGGCGTACGCCAGTTGAATTATATGATTTCCCGCCAGAATCGGTGACAGGATAGCGGCGCCAGTTTCAGGTATAGTACAATAAACATCATAAAAAATACATTCCATTGCTGGAGGCTGCGCTTATGGTTTCAACCGATAAGGGGCCATTAGAAGAGGTTTTGAGTGAATCACTCGTAAACGAAATTGTGACAGCTGCAGGTTTGCCGGTGACTGACTTCACCCATGGGTTGGTATGGCGCTTGTTCCGCAAGGTGACTGACCGTCTGGCGCATTTGGGTGCGAATTTCGATCGCCTCGTCAAGGAGGAAGGACTGCCTGCTGCCAGCCGCTGGGCGCTGCAATTTTTCTGTTCAGATATTCACGCGCATGGGATCGAGCACATCCCGCCGCAAGGCCCGCTGCTGGTGGCGACCAACCATCCCGGCGCTTATGATGCCTTTTCGTTGTTCTCCTCTCTGAAAGGCCATGATATCCGTTGTATCACCACTGTGATCCCATTTTTTGATATGCTGCCGAATGCGCGGGAGCGTTTCTTGTTCTCACCCCGCGATGATTCTACGCAACGTATGGTGGCGATGCGCAAGGCGGTCAGGCATCTGCGGCGTGGCGGGACTCTGGTGTATTTCCCGTCCGGTCATCGCGACCCCGACCCTTTCACCTATCCTGAAGGAGAACAATCCTTTGATCGTTGGATGGATGTGTTCGACATCTTTTTTCGCACTGTAGGTGATCTCAAAGTGATGCCCGCAGTGGTCAGTGGGGTGGTCTCGCGCCAGTGGTCTCGTCACCCGGTCACCTGGCTGCGCAAAGAACAAATCGACCGCCAGCGCCTGGCAGAATTTGGCCAGGTGATCACGCAGATACTGAAGCCGGGTTCCTTGCTGATGACGCCGCGTATTTCGTTTGGTGAGGCATTTTCTGAATCCGATCTGCGCCTGAAAATGGGTGAGGGTAATTTGCGCAGGGCGGTCATCGAGCGTGCCAAAGTCCTGTTTCAACACTCAGCGCGACACTACGGCGACTTTGCTCAATGATAAAGCATGACCGCTGAGAGTAATTCTGAAAAAACGCTTTTTAACACAGGCACCATCACCGCAAGCGACATTGCCTCAGCGGTGGATTTTGCGGGTGGTATTCCTTTTTCCCTGCATGATTGGTATCTTCTGGTATGATAGAGGGCAATACTGGCGGCTATGTCGGCAGTATTGGATGGAAATTATAGTAGAGAGGTAGATGATATGAATCGCAAGATTATGACTATGGGCGCTTTGCTGGGGGTATGTGCGCTGGCGCTGGCAGGATGTTTGGGTGGGCAGAGTCAGCCAGAAGTGGTACCGACAGAAATGGTGATAGCGATAGAGGAGTGTCCTGTGCTGCCTGTGCAGGTTTCTGCCGATTCAGAAACGGTCAATTGCTGGGACTACCAGCCAGACAGCGCCAAACCCAAAGAGGGCTGGGAAGGCGTGGATTTAAGCGGCATGACCCGCGATGAACTGCTGGACGTGCTGGGCTGCCCCCTGCACAGTATGCGTTTGGGAGCAGTGGGCAACCCGGCATACATACGTGAGCTGTGGGTCTATCATCCCTATGACGAAGATCCCACCGGGTTATACATCTGGCTGCAGGGTGGGGTGTTCCACGCTTCGCGGTTGGATGAATTCACTGGTTTCTGGGGCTTCGAATTCGACAATCCTGAATTCTGGCAGTGACTCCTAAAGCAAGTTATAGGTTCGACTATTGAGGAATACCTGTCCGGTTTCAATGCGGACAGGTATATTCTTGAAAAGGAGCGGAGAGGGTGGGATTCGAACCCACGGTAGCCTTGCGGCTACAACGGTTTTCGAGACCGTCCCAATCGGCCACTCTGGCACCTCTCCCTGCTTTCATCGCAGCAAAGCGGCTCAATTATACCGTATTTGCGTCGATTGATACAGCATGGTGAGGAATATTCAACTGTCAAACGACACTGGCATGGGCTATACTTGGTACAGATAATTGACACAGGAGTAGATGATGATCCGATGGTCTGCCAACCTTACCATGTTGTTTAAGGAAGTGGAGTTTTTGCAGCGCTTTGAAGCGGCTGTTCGCGCGGGTTTCGATACAGTCGAGTTTCTGTGGCCCGGTGGGGTTGATCTGGATGGTCTGGTGCATGCAACAGCAGCCAGCGGACTTGCAGTGGTGTTGTTCAATGTGGATGCCGGGGATGTACTGGCGGGAGAACGCGGATTTCCCAATGATCCTGCACAAAAAGAGTGGTGGCGTGAGCGTACGCAGACTGCCTTTGCGCTGGCGGACCGTTTGGGCACACGCCTGATCAATGTGCTGGCAGGCAACCAGGTGGTTGACCGCAGTCGGGCGGAGATGATTGACTGCCTGTGCGAAAATCTCTCGTGGGCGCTGGAACAGCATCCTGATGTTACCTTGCTGCTGGAACCGCTGAACCCGCTGCAAAATCAGCGTTATCTGCTGACTTCGTTGGCCGAGGTGATGCAGGTCATTGACCGGTTGAACCACCCGCGTGTCAAACTGCAATTCGATTTGTATCATGTGCAGCGCACCCAGGGTGACCTGGTGGAAAACCTGCGCCGCCATCTGCCGCACATTGCTCATATCCAGGCCGCGGATTCGCCCGGGCGCAACCAACCTGGCACCGGCGAGATTCACTGGCCATTCGTACTCAGTCAACTGGAAGGGATGGGCTATGGCGGGCATGTCGGGTTGGAATACAACCCGCTGCCGGACACGTTGGGGTCGCTAACCTGGCTGCCGCCCGACTTGCGCCGGCAGTGTATGGCGGTGGAGTTGAATCTGTAGGCTTATTTTGTGCTGAAGGTATCACCGCGGTCGGGGTACATGGTCTGCGAGATGCCGATGTCGTTCAATTTCTCAATCAGGGGCAATGCGCCTTTTTCTTCGCCATGCACCAGCATGACTTTCTTCAGTTTCGATTGGGCGCTCTGGGCATAGCGCACCAGCAGATCCTGCCCGGCATGCGCCGAAAGCCCGCCGATGGTGACAACCTCAGCTTTGCGCTGGTAGGGTTCGCCAAAGATGCGCACGCTGGTTTCACGTTCGGCGATGCGGCGTCCGAGGGTGTGCGGCGCCTGCCAGCCTACGATCAGGATGGTGTTGTTTGGGTCCTCGATGTTGTTCTTCAGATGATGCAGGATGCGTCCCGCCTCTGCCATGCCGGAGGCGGAAAGAATCACCAGTGGGCCTTTCTGCTCGTTGATCAGCTTGGATTCTTCCACCGAGCGGGTGTAGGTCAGGCGGTCAAAGAGCAGGGCGGGATGGGTGCCGGATTCAGCGAAGGCTTTGGCTTCTTCGTCGAAGGTATTGGCATATTTGCGGAAGATGTCGGTGGCTGAGACCGCCAGCGGTGAATCGACATATACAGGAATCGAGGGTATGTCGCCGAAGCGCACCATGCGGTTGAGATAATAGACAAGTTCCTGGGTGCGCCCCACGGCAAAGGCGGGGATGATGACCTTGCCGGCGCGATCCACCGTGCGTTTGATGGTCAGGCGGAACTCATCGAAGGCGGCTTCGGGGTCATGGTGGCTCTTGTCGCCATAGGTGCACTCCATCAACAGGTAATCGACGCGGTCCGGCATGGCGGGGTCGGGCAGCAGCGGCTGTCCATAACGCCCGATGTCACCGGAGAACCACACACGGGTGGGTTTGCGTTTGCCCTGTTCGGTGATGGTCATGCAGACGGAAGCGGCGCCGAGAATGTGGCCGGCATCCACCAACTGCGCCTCCACCCCGGCGATGGGTTCAAATGATTCGTAATACCGGCGGGTCTTCACCTGCCATTTGACCTGGTCGGCATCACGCTGGGTGTAGATGGGCTGAATAAGCGGTTCGCCGCGTTTGGCGCGTTTTTTATTCAGGTATTGCGCGTCAGATTCCTGGATGTGGCCGGAATCCAGCAGCATGATCTGGGAAAGGTCGCCGGTGGCCTGGGTGCAGTAGATGGGACCTTCAAAGCCGTTCTTGACCAGGTTGGGCAGGTTGCCGGAGTGGTCAATGTGGGCATGTGAGAGGATGACGGCGTCGATGGATTTGGGGTCAAAGGGAAATTGCTGGTTGCGTTCGTAGCTTTCCTGGCGCCGGCCTTGAAAGAATCCGCATTCCAGCAGCAAACGCTGCCCGTTGACCTCGATCACATGCATAGATCCTGTGACGGTGCGTGCTGCGCCAAAAAAGTGGAATTTCATGTCATTTGCCTTTGTGGTGGTTGTTTTTTACCTGGGTGACCGACAGCACCGTAAAAATTTCTGTGCCGAACTGGTCCCAGCGTTCGGGCATTTTGTTCAGCAACGCCTGCAGTTTTTCGGGTGTGGAAGGATTGCTGTGGGCGATTTTTTCCATGGTCTCGCGATCAAGGATGACATCGGATTCTACGTTGAGCGCCTGCGCCTGTTGTTTGCGCCATTCGCGCAGGGCTTCCAGATTGTTCTGGAAGCCCTCATCGTAATTGGGGCGGTGATGATGGTCATGAAAAGGCGAACGGTTCAACCCCTGTTTAACGGCGTGCAGCAATCCGGCGGCATGCCGGTCGAAGTTGCGCCCGCTGAGGTTGGTCTGGCTGCGTAGTTCGCCCATGTTGGTGGGGCAGGCGCGTGCTACCGAGACGAGATTGTCTTTGGATAACACCTTGAAGGGCGGGCGGTCAATGCGCTGGGCGAATTCTTCGCGGTAACGGCACAATTCATACAGCACCGTCTTCTGGCGTTCGTCAAAGTCGCGTTGTTTGCAGGAGCGCCAGCAGCTCAAGATGGGATCGTTGTTGTTGGGGATAGTGACCACAGCTGCGTGACGGAACTGCTCGAGCGCCAGGTCCCAGCGGCAGGTTTCGACCAGCTGGTCATGGATGATATGCCGCAGGTCAATCAGAAAATGGGTGTCCGTGCGGGCGTAATCGAGTTGTTCAGGATCCAAAGGCCGTTTGCCCCAGTTGGCGCGCTGGTACTTCTTATTCACACTGATATCGAAGTGTTCTTTGAGCAGGTTGCCCAGCCCGGTCTGCCGCCAGCCAAGGGTGCGTGCGCCGATCATCGTGTCGAAGATGTTGTTAAACTGAAAACCAAAATCGCGTTGCAGGCAGATCAGGTCATATTCCGCGGCGTGGAACACCTTCTCGATGGCAGGATCGATGAAGATGACACCCAGCGGGCTGAGGTCCTCGATTGCCAGCGGGTCCACCAGGTAATCGCGCTGCGGGGTGGAAAATTGAATCAGACAGACCTGTTCGTAATATACGAACAGGCTGTTGGATTCTGTATCGACGGCGATAATGGGCTGGGCGGCGAGGTCGGCAACCAGGGATTTCAGGGAGTGCTGATCTGCCACCCAGACCGGTTTGGTATCAAATTTCATACAATCAGGCCAATTGCTCCAGTTGCGCTACCATTTCATGGATGGCGTCAAAACCACCCTGCCAGAACGCCGGGTCACTGATGTCAATGCCGGCTTCACTAAGCAGTTGTGCGGGGGCTTTGGAGCCGCCGGTAGCAAGAATCTCCATGTAACGAGGTTTGAAAGCTTCTCCCTCCACTTTGAATTGCTGGTAGAGCGACAAGACCAGCAGTTGGCCGAAGGCATAGGCATACACGTAAAACGGTGTGCCGTAGATATGGGGGATGGAGATCCATTCCCACTTGAATTCGTCGGTGACTTCGACCGCATCGCCGAACATTTCGTTGAGATTCTCAAGATAGGCGGCCGCCAGCTCGTTGACCGAGGCATTGTCCAGGATCATCTGATGGGCGGTGCGTTCGAACAGGGCAAAGTAGATCTGGCGCATGATGGTGGCGTAGTTGTCATCTACTTGTCGGAAAAGGATATCGCGGCGTACGGCGTCGTCTTCTTCTTCCGCCAGCATCTTATCCAGCAGCATCATTTCGCCGAAGGTGGAGGCGGTTTCTGCCAGCGGCAGGCAGGAATGGAAGGTGAACACGGTGTGGTCAGCTGCCATCATGGCATGGATGGCGTGGCCGAGTTCGTGCGCCATGGTGGCGACGTCGTCAGCTTTGCCGTTGTAATTCAACAACACCCAGGGGGTTAATTCGGGCACGGTGCTGGCGCAGAAAGCACCGCCCATTTTACCTTTGCGCACCTTGGCATCGATGTGATCTTCCGCAAAGACACGGCGCGCGAGCTGGGCGAATTTGGGGGTGAAGGATTCAAAGGAATCCATCACCATGTGGAAAGCGGTGTCGAAATCATATTCTTTGTCAGCTTCACCGACCGAAGCATAGATATCGCAGCGGCGCAGTTTGTCCATGCCGATGGTTTTGGCTTTCAGTTGGAAGAAGCGCTGAAAGATATCCACGTTCTTGCGGGCAACCTCAAGCAGCGTGTCAATGACTTCATCAGGGATGTCATTGCGCAGATTGCGCACCGAGATAGGTGCTTTGATACCGCGCAGGGTGATGTTTTCGTTGTACCAGTCGCGCACGATGGCTTGGTAGATCTGCCCCAGGATAATGGAGTCGTTGCCATACACCCGGTACAGTTCGGCGTAGGCAGCCTGGCGCAGCTCGGGGTCGGTGCTGCGCGCATGCACCATCAACTCGCCGCGGGTGTATTCCTTCTCTTCGCCATCCACGGTGAGTTTGAAGGTGTAGCGGTTGGTGATAGTGTCATAAATGTTGTTGAGGGTGTTAAAACCGGTGATGTCTTTCAGGTTGATGATCTTTTCTTCCGGCTCTGACAGGGTGAAATCTTTAAAATTGCGGATTTGTTCCAGCCAGTAACGGTAATCACCGCTGGCATCCAGCAGACGTTGGGCAGTCTTGTCTGAGACCTGCTTCCACCACAGCGTGAAGAACAGGGTGCGGTTGGAAAGTCCGGTCACGAATTGATCGACACGGCCCATCAATGCCATGGCTTTCTCGTTCTGGGTGTCCTGCGTGTACCACAGCTGTACATAAGCGTACATTTTGTGGCCGATGCGGGTGATCTTGTCGATCTGGTAGATGGCACCCATGAATTCATCTACAGAGATATCTTCGGAAAGAATCTCGCGGACTTTTTCAAACTCAGTTACGAGGGTTTCCAGTTCCTGGAAACTGGCTTCAAATTCGGGGCTGTCGGCTGATGGATACAGGTCTTGCAGGCTCCAGGTGGTGGGTTGATACGTTTTCTCTTTCATGTTTTCGCTCCAGCATGTTAATGTAAGTTGTTTGGCGAAGAGCACTCTTCACCCCTCTAATTCTACCGCAAAACAAAAATGGTCTTGCTAAAGATTCATTTCTTATTTAGTATTGGTTTGTTGCTGTGGATTGATAGCTTAACTCAATGCCGATTACGGATCAAAAGGAGAGATGAAGAAAATGACGAATGAGTTTATGAGAGCATTTCCCGCAGATTTTGTGTGGGGAGCGGCTACCTCCTCGTACCAGATCGAGGGCGCCTGGAATGAAGATGGCAAAGGGGAGAATATCTGGGATCGCTTTTGCCACAGTCCTTATCGGGTGGCGAATGGTGAAACCGGGGATGTCGCCTGCGACCATTATCACCGCATGGAAGAAGACGTCGATCTGATGGCATGGATGGGGTTAAAGTCCTACCGTTTCTCGATTTCATGGGCGCGTGTGCTGCCCGAAGGTATCGGGCAGGTGAACGAGGCCGGGCTGGATTTTTATGACCGGCTGGTGGATCGACTGCTGGAGAAAGGCATTCAACCCAATGCCACCCTCAATCATTGGGATTTCCCGCAAGCGCTGCAGGAAAAAGGCGGCTGGACCAACCCCCAGGTGACCGATTGGTTCACACAATATGCCGATGTCATGTTTCGGAAGATCGGCGACCGGGTCACGTATTGGGCAACGCATAACGAACCCAAAGTGGTCGCCATTCACGGCTACTTCGATGGCATGTTTCCGCCAGGCCACCACAGCCTCCGCGATGCATTGCTGGCGGTGCATCACATCAATATCGGTCATGGCAAGGTGGTTCAGTTATTCAGAGAAGGCAACTATCTCGGGCAGATCGGGACCGTGATTGATATCCATAATTTTGAACCGGCCACCGACAGCGAGGCTGACCAACTGGCTTCTCAGCGGTACATGGAATTTAACAAGAATTTGTTCCTCGACCCTGTGTTGAAGGGCAAATACCCTGCCTATCTGCTAGAATGGCTGGGGGATCAGGTGCCGCAAGAGTTACAGGATGGCATTGACATTGTCGCTGCACCGATCGATTTTCTGGGCGTAAATTACTATTTCACATTTACAACCAGCCATTCACCAGGCGGTGGCATTTTGAGGGCGCAGACCCATCTTGCTCACTCTGCCGAAGGCTTTGGACACAATAGCATGGGCTGGGGGATTGACCCGGTCGGCCTGTATAAGGTGTTGAAAAGCCTAAAAGAAGAGTACGGGAATCCACGGGTGATGATCGCGGAGAACGGCACACCTCTTAATGACGTTGTCGAAGCGGATGGCACGATCAATGACCTGGCGAGGATGCGTTATTTGCGCGAGCATATTTTGGCAGTGCACGATGCCATGCAGGAAGGTGCAGATGTGCATGGCTATTATGTGTGGAGTTTGATGGATAACTTCGAATGGGCATCCGGTTATTATCCGCGCTTTGGGTTGGTTCATGTCGATCGCAATACATTGAAGCGCACGCCCAAACGCAGCGCGTACTGGTACCGCCAGTTGATTGAGCAAAACGCACTGGCTTTGTAGCATCGTTATGAAACCCGCTTCATGAGGAGCGGGTTTCATTTTGCAGAAAAATGCCATACGAGGGCCGCATTGTGTATGGTATCCTAATTATTACTGATGAATAGGATATACGGAGGTGTAGCATGCAGGAGATTCAGGCAGGGATTACCTATTTCGCCAAAGCTGGGCGGGAAAATACCCAGGAGGTGCTGGCGCTGGCGCAGGAGCGCATTGACGCGTTAGGCATCCGCAGGGTGCTGGTCGCCACCACTACGGGTGAAACCGCTGCGCTGGCAATGAGCCGGTTGCGGCATTGTGAGATCATAGCGGTCACGCATTCTACCGGATTCCGCACACCCAATGAGCAGGAGATGTTGTTTGAGCATCGCGCCCTGATCGAGTCGTCTGGCGGCAAGGTGCTGACTGCCCAGCACGCCATGGGCGGTATCAATCGCGCGGTGAGGCGCAAGCTGAACACCTACCAGCTGGATGAAATCATCGCGAGTACATTACGTATTTTCGGACAGGGCATGAAGGTGGTATGTGAAATCGCCCTTATGGCAGCTGACGCAGGATTGGTGCGCACCGATGAGGCCGTGATGTGCATCGGTGGGACGGGACGCGGGGCAGACACGGCGGTGGTTTTACAGCCGGTGAATGCCCAGGACTTCTTTGACCTGAAGGTGTTGGAAATTGTTTGCCTGCCCTTGCCCCTCCATCCCCACTTCATATCATAGACGACATCGAGGTACTTTGCAGCCAATTCAGATCACCAAACGCCAACTGCAGTTGATTCAACTAAAAACGATGGGTTTGCTGGAGAAGCCCAAGGCAGCTGCCAGCAAGACCGCTATCATGGACTATATCCGCTCCATTGGTTATTTGCAGATCGATACGATGCAGGCGGTAGCGCGCGCACCCTATTTCATTCTGTGGAGCCATCTAGGGGACTATCCGACCGAATGGCTGGATGCGTTGTTGGAAGAAGGGGCACTGTTCGAATTCTGGGGGCATGCCCTGTCTTTTCTGCCGATTGAGTGCTTCCCGGTGATGCGCGGGTTGAACCTGGCGGGAGAACGTCCCAGCCGTATCTGGGAACCGGATATGGAGGACAAATTTCCGGATCTGAAAGAGGTGGTACTGACTGCTCTGCGGGAAAACGGTCCGCTGTGCTCGATGGATTTTGCGGCACGTGAACTGCCTGAGGGCTGGCGGCGCAATTCATGGGGCGGCAACAAACCCGAGAAGCATGTCATGCAGCATATGTGGTGGCGCATGGAATTGATGGTAGCCTACCGCCGCAAATTCCGGCGTCATTATGACCTGCGTGAGCGGGTGCTGCCGGGTTGGGATGATGCGCAGGCGCTGCCGGCGGAGGAGGCCAACCAGCACCTGATCGAACAGGCAGTGAAGGCGCTGGGGGTGGCAACGCCGCGCTGGGCTTATAACTTCTACTATCTCAACGCGGGAAGTTATTCAGAAGATCGTTTTGCCACAGAGGCACAGACTGGCAAATGGGTACCGCTGCAGGTGGAAGACTGGCAGAGCCCAGCGTATCTGCATCCGGAAAATTTGGCGGTGCTGGAGGCGGCATTGGCGGGTAAATTGACTGCCAGCCATACCACCTTGTTGTGCCCGTTTGACCCGTTGATGACCGATCGCGACCGGTTGGAGCAGGTGTTCGATTTCTCCTACAGTTTGGAATGTTATGTGCCCAAAAACAAGCGCACCTATGGCTATTTTGTGCTGCCGATCCTTCACAATGGCAAACTTATCGGCAGGATGGACAGCAAAGCCTGGCGCAAAGAGAAAGAATACGAGATCATCGCTCTGTATCTGGAAGAAGGGCATAAGTGGGATGAAAACGCTGTGCAGGCGGTGCGGGTATGTGTGTGGGATTTTGCGCGCTGGCAGGGCCTGGAAACTGTGCGTGTGACGCAGATCATACCAGAAAGCGCGATTGGCAGCCGCATCAAGGAGATGTTGGAAACCCCACTGCAGGGTATTAAATGCCAAACGCCGGAGTGAGGGGGGCACCCCAGCGTTCAGCTTCTATATATTAACACTTTCCGCATTTTTCCGCAAGTTTTCGAGTTAAAGATTTACTTAAATTTGTGCTTTGATTCGTCTGACGCACGGGTTGTTTGGCTGTACAATTATAGGCATGTCATGCATAGGTGAATGCGATGAATGAACGCCAGACATTACCATTGATGAAGCGTGTGAATCAAACGCTGACCAAACTCTACCAAAAACTCAACCGCTGGACACGCGGTGGCATCGAGATCATGGTGATGTGCATGCAATCTTTTAATGACAATCGCGTTACACAGTCGGCTGCCAGCCTGGGCTACTACACCATATTTTCTATCTTTCCGTTGATGATAGCGTTGATCGTGGTCGGCTCCTGGTTTGTCGACCCGGCGCAGGTTCGGGGTGTAGTTGAGGGCTGGATCGTGGAGTTTATCCCTTTTGCGGTTGATTTCGTGATGGAAAATCTGAACATCGTTTTCGAACTCAGCCGGGTAATAGGTTTGGTGGCGATTGGTAGTTTGTTGTGGTCAGCAACAACTGTGTTTTATATCCTGGTCTACCATATTAACCTGCCATGGTCGCGCGATGCGGCCCGTCAACCACTGAAAAACCGCATGGTGGCCCTGGCAATCATCGGTATCTTGTTGCTGGCACTGGTGTCTTCTACCATGGTTAATACTGTGGTAGGTATTATTAACCAGTTTCTGCCGTTCTTGAATCTGCTGCAGTCGCCGTTATGGAACTGGCTGCTCCTGTTGCTGCCGATTTTGCTGCGCTTCATGGTGTACTTTGGGTTGTACAAATGGGTGCCGAATGTCAGTGTGCGGTGGCTGCCCGCTGTGATCTCTGCTTTGCTGGCGATGACCGCGCTGGAAGCGACCAATCAGGTCTTCCGTTACATGGTGCAGACCGGTCTGGTGCAATACCAGTTCATCTATGGCACCCTGGGCAGTATCATGACTTTGATGCTGTATGTGTATTTTAACTTTATGGTGATATTGTTCTGTGCGCACCTGTCGCATGCTATCAACGTGTATATGGATCGGCAGAGCCGCGGCAGGCGCAATATGCCGCTGGAAAGACATCATTATTTATTGAAGAGTGCCAGAAACAATGAAAAAGACGAATGAGAGCAACGGAAATATGCGTTTCAAATACCGTGTGGCGGCAGTGGCGCTGCAAGATGATTGTGTGTTGATCCACCAGTTTGAAGGCAGCGAATACTGGTCGCTGCCGGGCGGTAATGTGGAGATGTGGGAGACCTCGCCAGAAGCGTTGAAACGAGAATTGCAGGAAGAGGCTGGATTAACCTTCCAAATCGAACGGTTGCTGTGGGTACATGAAAACTTGTTCGAGCGCGCAGATGGCAGGCAAGTGCATGAACTTGCCCTGTACTACCTTGTAGAGCTGAACGAGAAAGTCGATGATTTCATGGACGGTTGGGAGGATGATCTTCGCTTGCATTTCCGTTGGGTGCCGCTGACCCGGCTTTCCGAATACAAGTTGGTGCCGCCATCTCTGAAACAATCGCTGCTTTCGCTGCCAGAAACACCGGTGCACCTTATCACATTTGACAACCGCCAAGTGGGATGAGTATGCGTCTTGCTCATCTATTTTGGCTATGCTAAACTAAGCGTATGGCATCATCCAAGGCTGAACGGCAATTAAGTGAGGCAAAAAGCGCCATTCACCATGGTGATCTTCAACGCGCGCGTGTGCTGCTGAGCAGCCTGGTGAAAACGGACCGTGACAACCCGGAAGTATGGCTTTGGCTCAGCGCCGTGGTGGACACACACAAAGAACGCAAAGCCTGCCTGGAGCAGGCGTTGAAATACGACCCCAATTTGGAGATCGCGCAGCGCGCGCTGGCAAGTTTGGGGGATGAAACCTATCGCAAGAAATTCCGCGTTCCTTTCTCGCGGCAGCGTCAAGATTGGGAAAGTGCGCTGGCGGTGCCAAAATACAACCATTTTCAACAATTGATGATGACCGGGGTTTGGCGTCCGGTGGTGATGGTGTTGGGGGTGCTTTTGGTGGTGGGAGCGTTAGCACTGGCGGGATGGGGTATCAGCAGCTGGTTGAACCGCCCGGCTTATTCGCTGGGCGAACTGCGCACCTCAACCCCCAGCCCAACAGCGACCGCGCGCCCGCATGAATATCTGTTTTTCAACCTGGACGATCTGACAGCGCAGACGCCTCTGGCGGCACTGATTGCAAAAACAGCCACCCCGATGGCGACCATGACACCGTATGTGGTGTTGCGTTTCAGCCAGTATGAATATAACCGCAGCGCCATGTATGCCTATGCCCGCCAGGACTGGGCATCGATGGAAAACAACCTGTTGGGGCTGGTGAAAGAAGAACCGCAGGCGCATGATGTGCATTATTATCTGGGTATGGCGTATCTGAATCAGGAAAAAATTGAGGAAGCGCAGCAAAGTTTTGAACAGGCTCTGGTGATCAAGGAAGACTACGCTCCGGCGTATTGGGGGCTGGCACAGGCCATTCTATGGTCAGGTGACGAAGAGAGTTATCCTCAGGCAGAAGAATATCTGTTGAGTGCTTATTCCTTTGACAAAAATATGCCGGATATATCGCTGGCGCTGGCAGATTTCTATGTGCGTCAGGAAGCCTATGATGCCGCTTTGCCCTATCTGGCACAGGCAGAAAAATTACTGCCTGCTGATAGCCGTGTGATGCTGGCGTATATGCAGTTGTATGAGCAATTGGGACAACCAGAGAAAGAACTGGAATATGCTTTGAAGGCTCAGCAGGCGGATGGCGCCCGTGTTGACACCTACCGCCGATTGGGTGAGTTATTCATGCAGCAGGGGCAATACAGCCAGGCACTGGAACCACTGCGCATCTATTTGACCTATGAGCCCAAGGCGGAAGCCCTTTACTGGGCGTGGCTCGGGTTCTGCTTTGGTGAGATCGACCGTATGGAAGAGGCTGAAGCAGCCTTTGCCCAGGCGTTTGATATCGCCCCGGAGGACGATACGGTAACTTTTTGGCTGGGGCGGTTCTATTACTCGCAGGGAGACTACGAGGAAGCGCTTGTTCGTTTTCGCGAGGTGGTACGCAAAGATTCCCGTTCGTATGAGTACAACCTGTGGACAGGCCTCAACTACACAGCCATGAGGGAATGCAGTCGCGCGCTGCATTACTACAGCCAGGCGTTGGCACATGGACAGTCTGCCAAGGATGCCGCCATTGTGCATTACAACCGCGGCCGTTGTTATGATTTGTTGGGATATAGCCTGTTGGCTGAACGGGATATGGAGGCACTGCTGGGGCTGCCCTATGAACTGCTGCAGGCTGAGTGGGTGGAATATGCCCTTGGCATGTTGAATCCGTCTCCCTCAGCGCTAAGTACCATGCAAGCCGAAGGTTTGCCGCGTGTCACGCCTTCACCCACGCCGACACGGACTCCGACAGCCTCGCCCACAGTGACCGCCACGCAATCGGGCGATTGAGCTGCATTTCTCCATGAATGGCTTTTCCCTGTACCGCATTGTTCGGCAGCGCCAACAACGCCAGGCAAAATTGCGCAAAGAAGGCGGCAGAACAACCGCGAATTTGGTGATGATTGTACCGGGCTTGCTGGTGGTCGCTTTGCTGGTGGGGGTGGTTGCGGGTGGTATCCTGTTTGCACGAGAGGCTGGCCGCTTTGGCAGTGTCAGTGTGGTTCCGGCTTATTTTGATGGTGAAAACGGCATCCTGCTGCGGCCCACACGCATCTATGACCGCACTGGCGAGGTGCTTCTGCATACGATTGGGCCGGAAGCGGTACCGCGTGCTTTTCTGGCGTATGACGAGTTCTCTCCCTGGTTGGTCAAAGCAACCGTGGCGGTGGTCGCCCCTAATTATTGGTCGGGCAGCGGATTGCTTATGATCTGGCAGGAGGAGGAGAACATTGCGGCACAGGTGGTTGAGCGGGTGCTGCTGCGCGGTGAAGAGAGCAGCCGCTTGATGCGCCTGTGGCAGAGTGCTTCGCTGCTATATGAGTACGGCAAGGAGGATACGCTGGCGTTTTATTTGAACAGCAGCGGTTATGGGCGGCAGACTTTTGGGGCACAACAGGCGGCGTATTATTATTTCGGCAAAAGCGCGGCTGAGTTGACCCTGGCAGAAGCTGCTCTGCTGGCGGCGGTGCAGCAATCGCCGGCGCTCAATCCGGTGGACGCACCCCTTTCTGCGCTCGAAAACAAAGACGCTTTGCTTGCGCTGATGGCTGCGGAGGGTGCGATCAGCGATGCCGAATACCAGCAAGCGCTGACACAAGAGATTGCGTTTCGAGAAATTGATCGCGCCAGTGAACAGCCTGATGCCTTCTCTGCGCTGGTGATTGCACAGGTGTCGCAAGAAATCCCCATGGAACAGTTGCTGCCGGGTGGTTATTCCATCGTCAGCACGCTGGATGCGAATTTGCAGGCACAAACGACGTGTGTGCTGCAAGAACAATTGCGGCGTTTGACCGGTGATGTCACTGAAGGTGATTATTCTGTGCTGGAAACCTGCGAGGCCGCGCGGTTTTTAACAGCGCTGCCACCGGGGTCGCAGAATCCATCCGGTGAACCATTCGGCAGCGGCATGTTGATGGCTCCGCGCACGGGAGAAGTGCTGGCTCTGGTCGATCAACTCAAGGCAGACGGGTTTGAAGAGGCTTCACTGGCGCAAAACCCCGGCACCAGCCTTGCGCCGATGATCGCCCTGACCGCATTCAGTCGCGGTGAAAGTCCTGCCACTTTACGCTGGGATCTGCCGGGTGATGATCCGCGTCAACTGGTCCAGTATTTGACAGAAGATTGGTCATACCAGGGGCCGATGCGTTCACGCCAGGCGATCTTGCAGAACAACCGTCTGGTGTTGGCAGAATGGATGCTGGCGTTGGGGGAGAGTGATGTGTTGCGGCTGGCAGATACGATAGGGCTGCACTCTTTGCAGCAATCGCCGGCGGCAGCACAACTTTTGTTTGAAGGTGGCAACGTCTCATTGATCGAGCTTGGCTGGGCGTACAGCGTGTTTGCCAATCTGGGTACACAGGCAGGCAGCGCTGTTGCGGAGAATTCACAGCAAATTTCACCCAGACTGGTGATGAGTGTGAGCAATGTATTTGGTCAAATCCTGCCTCTGGCCTGCACAACAGCGCAGTCAACCACCGTGGTGGAGCAGGAACTGGCCTATCTGGTGCATGATATGCTGGCAGACGAGATCAGCCGCCGCTCTCTATTTGGATATCCGAACCCATTGAGCATCGGCCGCCCGGTCGGTGCCATGGTTGCATCCAGCCATCAAGATCAGCAGCATTGGACGCTTGGCTACACCCCCCAGGTGTTAGGCGGGGTATGGATCGGCAGCCGTGAAGATTGGCCGTTGGGAATGTCATCTTCTGCCAATGTGTGGCATGCCTTGATGCGGTATGCCATGCGCGATCTGCCGGTCGAAGGTTGGAACCGTCCTGCCGGTGTGGTGGATGTGACCGTGTGCGATCCTTCCGGATTGCTGCCGACCACTGCCTGTCAGCGGTTGGCAAGCGAGGTGTTCCTCGAGGGCAACCAACCCACCCGCTTGGATGCTTTGTATCAACAGTTTGCCATCAACCGCGAAACGGGACGGCTGGCAACCGTTTTCACACCCCTGGAATTAATTGACGAGCAGGTGTTTTTGGTCGTTCCCCCCGAAGCACTTGCCTGGGCACAGGCGAACGGCGTGCCGCTGCCGCCGGATGATTATGACACCATCCAGGCACTGCCAGTGTACGAGTTCACCCGGCTGACCACGCCTGAGAATTTCAGTTATGCCAGTGGATTGGTGGAATTTCGCGGCACAGCAGGAGGAGATGATTTTCAATCATATCGTTTGCAGGCAGGTGAAGGGCTGAACCCTGATCGGTGGATCCAGATTGGAGAAGAAAGCACGCAGCCGGTAGAGGATGGCATCCTGGGGGTATGGGACACAACCGGGCTGGAAGGTTTGTATGCCGTGCGCCTGGTAACTGAACGAGCAGGGCAACTGGTCGAAACAGCCATTCTGCAACTGACCATTGACAACATTCCACCCGATGCGACACTGGTCTCAGCGGAGATCCTGGGCGAGATCAAGGCAAATACACGGGGAGAGTACTTGTTTCAGGTGCGGGTAGAAGATAACATAGGCATTGGAGCGGTGCGATGGTATATCGACGAGATGTTGGTAGAAGAACGGCTGCAGGCTCCCTATAGCGCTTACCTGTCTTTGATACCGGGAAGCTATTCGTTACAGGCAGAAGCGGTGGATTGGGCAGGAAATGGTACCCTCACAGATGTTATCGAAATTGCAATTATCGATTAGACTTTATTAATAAAAGGAAAAAAATGGTGAAAACGTTTTCAATTGCATTCAGGAGGTATTGAAACATTTCGGCAAAATGGGTATGATATATGTGCTTGAATATCCTAAGTTCGATTGGCAATTTGAGGTAGATAAAAAAGGGCATGAATGCTGTGCGTTCATGGCTTGTGTATCTATCAAATAACGTGGGTGTCATGAAAAAAGACCAGACGATTCTCGTAATATCTCCTAATCAGGCTGAGGCCGCTGAAACCACCTCTCTCTTAGAGAAAAAGGGGTACCAGGTGTTGGCAGCTTCCAGCTGGCGGGAAGCACGCGCGCAGATCACCATTGATCTTCCTGAATTGGTGATGGTCTCGGTGGATGAAGCGCCTCTGTGGGCGTTAGACTTGTTATGGGAATTGAAAGAAAACCTGCCGAACGCTGAATTCATTATTGTCACCAGGGATCCTGCCCAGCCGGTGGTGATTGATGCGCTCAATGTGGGGGTGCGCGGTGTGTTGTTGTATCCCTTCGACACCACCAAGCTGCTTTCGCTGGTGCAGAGTTGTTTGAGTGAATACCGCAAGCTTGAATCACTGCGCCGCTCAGAGGAATATTACAAAACAGTCGTAACCACTGCGCCGGATGTGATCATTCATCTTGACCAGGACGGCAAGATCAAGGACATCAATCGTATTCCCTGGTATCTTTCGGGCCGTAAAGTGTTGGGCAGTTCACCGATCAGCTTCATCGACGAAGAATACCACGAGGTCTATCTGGAAACCGTTGACCGGGTGATCGCCAACAATTCGATAGAATCTTGTGAATATGCGCTGCATGCCGCCAATGGTGAATTGGTGTGGTGCGAGGCCAATCTGGGTCCGATCCGCAAATTCGGTTCTATTGAAGGCGTTTCGTTGATCATGCGCGATGTAACCCGCCGTGTTGAATACATAGCCGAGATCGAACAGCAGCGCAACGAATTAAACATGCTCTTTGAACTGGGCAAAAAAGTCAACGCCACCCTCAACATTCACGAGGTATACGATCACCTGCATGACCAGGTGTCGGCGATGATGGACTGCTCCCAGTTTTCAGTGTCGTCGGTCAATCCTGAAACCAAAATGATCTGTTGCGAGTATTTTGTCAATGACAATGTACCGGTGGATGTTTCGTCTTTTCCGCCGATTCCGCTTAATCCCGAAGGCAAAGGCACCCAGAGCCGTGTGATTGTCTCTGGTAAACCAATGGTTCTGAACGATTACCAGACACATATGCGCACCTCCAAAAAGAAATTCATGGTGCGCAATGATGGCAGTTTGCACGAGGAAGAAGAAATTCCCGATGACGCTGACGTACCGCGCTCCGCAATCATTGCGCCGATGATCTTCAAGGGCGATGTGGTCGGTGTCATTCAAGTGATCAGCTACCGCTTGAATGCTTACTCGGAGAATGACCTGCACCTGTTAGAAACCGCCTGCACTCAGATGGCAGTGGCGAGCAATAACGCCATGCTCTATCGGCAGGCGCAGGATGAAATTCAAGAACGTATTCAGACCCAGCGCGAATTGCAAGAGTCGTATGACAGCACCCTGCGCGGCTGGGTGGCAGCATTGGAACGGCGCGAGAAAGAGACCGCCGGCCATTCCAAACGGGTGACGGAGTTGACCATGCGCTTCGCCACGTGCATCAATGTGGCGCAGGAAGAACGCATTCATTTCTGGCGCGGTGCCCTGCTGCACGACATCGGCAAGCTGGTGATCCCCGACAGTATTTTGTTAAAGCAAGATTCCTTGACAGAAACTGAATGGGCGATCATGAAACAGCATGGTGAATATGCCTATGAATGGCTCTCATCGATTGATTACCTCAAGCCTGTCCTGGCGATTCCCCGTTACCACCATGAACGATGGGATGGCAGTGGCTATCCACGTGGGTTGAAAGGTGAGGAAATTCCTCTGCCGGCGCGTATGTTTGCCATCATCGATGTGTATGATGCGTTGATGAACGATCGCCCTTACCGCAAAGCCTGGCGTACCAACAAAGTAATTGACTATTTCCGCGAGCAGACCGGCAAGTTGTTTGATCCGATGCTGGTGGATGTGTTCATCGAAATGATCACAGAAGACCACAAATCCAAGCGCCTGATCCCAATGCCGGCGGAGCTAAAGATCAAACGGTTGTGGTAATCCTCAAGATTTGAGCCGCACAATTGTGACGCCACTGCCGCCATCATTTTCGGCAGCTTCATCCCAACTTTTCACGTAGCGCGAGGTTGTGACTTCCTGACGGATGACAACGCGCAGACGTCCGGTGCCTTTGCCGTGCAGGATGCGTACAAAGGGTAACTGGGCAAGGTAGGCTTTCTCGAGATAACCACGCAGCAGGTCGAGGGCTTCCTCGGCGCGTTCGCCGCGCAGGTCGAGTTCGAGCGGTGGGGCAGCCTGGGTTCGATATAAACGCGGGACCTCTCGTTTTTCGTTTTCTGTGGGTTGAGAGGGGAGTGGATCGCCACCGCCCTGCACTCGTTTGATATCCTTGAGGGTGGTTTTCATGCGCATGAGTCCCAACTGCACTTCGGCGGTATCTCCTTCGATTTGCACCAGGGTACCTTCTTTCTGGAAGGAATGGACATATACACGGTCGCCGCTTTTTAATGGGCGTGGCTGCTGCAAGGCAGGTTTGGCGGGAGACGGAGAAACAACACTCTCTTCGCTGAAGACCTGGTTGATCTTTTCTTCCATCTGCTCCAGGCGGTCTTCGTCGCGTTCTGCCAGTGACTGCTGCCGTTTGGTTTCTTTCACCGCGCGGGCGGTGGCGGTGTCGCCTTCGATGGCGGCTGTGGATGCCTTTTCCGCGTAGCGTACAGCCCGCTTCATGCGTTTTTTCAAGTCGCGCATTTCTTTGCGCATGTCTGCCAGTTGATCTTCGGCTTCACGGCGGGTTTCCTGCAGAATTTTCTCGCGCTCTGCCTCAATCGACTGCCATTGCTGGTTCAGGCGTTCTTGCAAGCGCTCGTTATCGCGGGCTTTCTTTTCAGCGGATTCCCGGGCGAAACGCATTTGCTCCTGTTGATGCTGGATATCTTCCAGCATGTCTTCGGCCTTGTGTTCCACCGGGTCGATCTGCTGGCGGGCGTGGGCGATAATGCTTTTGGCAAGGCCTTCACGCTCGGCTATGAACAGCGCGTTGGATCGCCCTGGCAGGCCGATCATCAGGCGATAGGTGGGCGAAAGTGTGTCGAGGTCGAAGGACATGGCGGCATTGACCACCCCCGGCGTGGCATAGGCAAAGGATTTCAGACCGGCGAAGTGGGTGGCGATCATGCAGGGGATCTGGTTGGCGGTCAGGTAAGATAAAATGGCGTGCGCCAATGCTTCACCCTCCAGTGGGTCAGTACCTGAACCAAGCTCATCTAGCAACACCAATGCCTGTGAATGAGATTCTTGCAGGATGTGGATGATGTTCTTGATGTGGCCGGAGAAGGTAGACAGCGACTGTTCGATGGATTGCTCATCGCCAATGTCCGCCAGCAAGTTTTCGAAAATGGTGAATTGTGCGCCGGATGCTGCCGGAATGTGCAGTCCGGATTGCGCCATGGCAACCAGCAGGCCGGTAGTTTTCAGTGTAACGGTCTTGCCGCCTGTATTGGGGCCGGTGATCACCAGCGCGTAGTGCGGTTTTTCCAGCAGGATATCGACTGGCACCACGCTCTCAGGGTCAAGCAGGGGGTGGCGCGCTTTGATGAAGTGGATGTGGCTGCCGGGATGCTCCTGGTTGGCGGCCGGGCGGAAGGCAAGCACCTCTGGTTCGCTGCCTTTGATGTCTTCGGCATATTTTGCGACCATCAGGGCAAAATCGATCATGGCGACGCAATCGACGATCTGTTTGATCTGTAGATAAACTTCGCCGATTTCCATCGATAGCTCTGCCAGAATGCGGCGCACTTCATCGCGCTCCGCCAATTTCAATTCCTGCCATTCATTGTTGAGATCAACCACCGCCAGTGGTTCCACAAATAAGGTTTGCCCGGTGCCTGATTGGTCATGAATGATGGCGGGGATGCGGTTCTTGAAGTTGGCGCGCAAAGGAATCACGTATCTGCCGCCGCGCTGGGTGATCAAGGCATCTTGCAGCAGCGGTACAATGTCGGGGTTGCTGATCATGGATTGCAGCTTGTTCATCAGGCGATTATGGGCAACCTTGATCTCTCCGCGCAGGCGCGATAACTCAGGCGAAGCTGAATCCATCATCTGGTTGTCGGGCCCGATCACCCTGGATATACGGTCAATGAGGCCTTTGGGGGGTGTCAGATGACGGGCGTATGTCAGCAGATGCGGATAGAGCAACTCAGGGGCATCTTCGCGTAAATCTTCGGGTTTGATGGGTGAATCTGGATCAATTTCACCGCCCTTTTTGGTAAAAAAAGGCCGTTGTAGTTTGCGGGCGGATACCAGGGTGTCTTTGATCTCCACAATTTCTTCGATGCTAAGCACATAGGCACGTGAGGCGCGCTCTGCCGCGGGGCGTACATCGCGCACACCACCGATACGCAGATCCGGGTTCATAGAAAGCAGCAGGCGGGCTTCACGGGTGAAGGCCAGCCGTTCACGCACCTCTTCCAGCATGGAAGAGGGCTGCAATGCCAGGGCAATTTCGGCAGATGCATTGAAAGCAGCATAGTCAGCCAGTTGCTGCAACACTTTGGGATATTCAATCAGTTGTAGGGTTTTTTGGTCCATGATTGTTTCTTCACTCTCTTCTGGTCTGCTCCACATTAGCGCCAAACCAGACCGGCAGCAAGGGCTTTGCCGGCTTTCATTTTCTTCCGCCCAAATTATACCCGGTTTTCATGACGGTCAAGGGTGTGAGGGACGCTTAGTTTAGCGACGGTTGCGATCACTGGCTGAAATGGGCGGCCTGATGCTGGCGCCGAAAATTTCGGGACCCAACTTGAAACCTGCTGCCTCCAGTTTGTGCATGAATTGCGGGCGGATACCGGTGGCTTTCAATTCACCGAGCACCTTGCCGTTGGCATCCACGCCTATCTGGTCAAAGCGGTAGATGTCAGTCATCACCACGGTATTGCTCTCCATGCCGACCACTTCGGTGATAGAGGTGATGATGCGCCGGCCGTCACGCAAGCGGGTTTGCTGCACGATCAGGTCAATGGCCGAAGCGATTTGGCGGCGGACAACATCCACCGGTAGATCCATGCCGGCCATCAGAACCAGGGTTTCAAGGCGTGAAATTGAATCGCGCGGTGAGTTGGCATGCACCGTTGTCATGGAGCCATCATGTCCGGTGTTCATCGCCTGCAGCATGTCGATGGCTTCACCGCCGCGGCATTCGCCAATGATGATGCGTTCGGGACGCATGCGCAGGGCATTGCGTACCAATAATCGGATGGTGACCTCATTTTCGCCATCAAAATCAGGCGGTTTGGTTTCCAGCCGCACCACATGCTCCTGCTGCAGTTGCAATTCGGCGGCATCTTCGATGGTGATTACGCGCTCTTCTTCGGGGATGAAACTGGATAAAACGTTGAGGGTAGTGGTTTTACCCGAGCCTGTGCCGCCGGAGATGACGACGTTCAGGCGTGAAGCAACGCATACCCGCAAAAATTCTGCCATTTGGGCCGTCAACGAACCAAATTTTACCAGGTCATTAACGGTCAATTGTTCTTTGGAAAATTTTCGAATGGTGAGGGTGGAACCATCAATGGAACAGGGCGGAATAATGGCGTTAACGCGGGAACCATCCGGCAAGCGCGCATCCACCATGGGGTGCTTGTCATCGACATGCCTGCCCAGCGGTTCGATGATGCGATCAATGATCTGGCGCAGTTCACGTTCATTTTCGAAACGAATGCGAGTGCGCTCCACCTTACCGCGCCGCTCAATGAAGATTAAATCAGGCCCATTGACCATCACCTCGGTGATATCGGGGTCATCCAACAACGGCTGGATGGGTCCCAGCCCTACGATTGTGTGCAGGATTTGCCTCAGCAGTTCATCTTGCATGGGGCGCGATAATTTGACATTGGTGCTTTCATACGCCCGCATAATCAATGCGCGCGTGACTTCTATCAGCTTGTCTTGGGGGGGCTGCAAAGATAATAATTCGCGCTGCACAGATTCGATGATGAATTGGCGCAGCTTTGGCAGATCGATACTGGGCGGTGCAGGATTTTGTGTCATAAGGAATTCCCATTGAGCTTTGAGAGAAAGGGTAGCCTGCCATAATTATACAGCCAATTGGCGGCTTTTTTTGACTCAACCCGCTAATGAATACAGCCTTCTTGCAAAATGGGTATATAAAAAAGATTTGCTTGTATAATAGGGTTATTAAGTATCAACTTCGTAGAAAATCACAGAGAATCGAATGGAGAGGCATGTAGACCATCGAGTATACGCTGCCGAGAGGGTTGCTTTGACTTTTTGTCATTGTCAACCGTCTTCCTTTTGGCAAAGTAATGCGGAATATCATCATGCCCCAACCGAGAAAAAATTGCGGCCAGTGAATAGAGAGGAACCTGTATGAGCATTCATAATGTCGTTCTGGTGTATCGCAAAGAAGGAACGGATTGGCAGCGCAGAGAATTGTCATCCGGCAAGTACAGCATCGGCCGTTCTGCCCAGGCAGACATCCAATTTGATGCCCCCAACCTGTCACGCCTGCATGTGGAAGTGATCGTAGATGAAAACGGCGTGCGGGTGGTGGACCTAAATTCCTCCAATGGTTCATTCCTCAATGGCGAGAAACTGATGCCGCAACAGGCTTATCAGATGAAACCTGGTGATTTACTGCGACTCGGTTCTTTTGAGATGACTTTTGAGTGGGAAGAACCCGAACAACCCAAAGAGGAACCATTTGTAGAACTGCCGACCAGTTTCCGCGCACCTGAGCCATTCGAACGCACGCTGCTGGATGAAGAAGCCAGCCAGCCAGGTTTTGTCCTGCGTTTTACGGCGTTGGATGGAGAACCGGTGGAAAAACCGCTGGCGCCCGGAGACTATGTCATCGGACGGGCAGATACCTGCGACATTCCTTTACCGATTGGCAAAGTCTCACGGATGCACGCGCGTCTGGCAGTTAGTGATCTCGGCTGCACATTGGAAGACCTTGGGTCTTCCAATGGCACTTTTTACCAGGGTAATCGTGTAGAGGCGCACAGCAAGGTGCTGTTGACTGCCGGCAGCGTGTTTACTATTGGTGGCTGTGACATCACCGTTGCCATGCGAGGTGCAGCCATGCCAGCTGATGAAGTGGATGCGACCAGGGTGGATGAGATTCCCAAATTTGCCAGGCAAGAAATACCCGAACCTGCCACCCAGATTGATGCGGTGAGTGGAGAAGGGCCCACACAGCTGGACGGTCTTGAAAGCCAGCCGACAGAGCTGGATGCCGGCATTGAAGGAGCACCGACCGAAATTGAGGGTGTTGGTATCTCAGGTGATCGCACCACACTGGATGCACAGCCGCCCATGGCACCGGTGGGTGAATTGAGCAAAGGCGTTCTGTTAAAATTCCGCCGAGAACGCGGCGTATGGGATCAGGTTAGTCTGCTGCCAGGTGATTATGTGCTGGGGCGATCTGCCGAGGCGGATATATCGCTGCCGGATGAAGATATCTCACGCCGTCACCTGCAACTGAGCATTGATGCGCAGGCAGGTTGTTATGTGATGGATCTTGGCTCTGCCAATGGCACGCAGTTGAACGGTATGCCGCTGCAGCCGCGCAACCGCATGCCGCTGGCGGAGGGCGGATTGATCAAGCTGGGCAGTTATGAGATTCAAGTGGCGCCGCTGACCAGTGAATCTATGACGCAGATCCAGATCGGCAAGACGGAGATCGGTGAAACCGTGGTCGGCGCTACCCAGGTGATGCCGGCGGTATCGGTGCCGATCCTGCGCTGGCGGGAGGGCAGCGGTCCCTGGAGTGAATTCCAGCTGTTGACTGGTGAACAGATCTTGGGGCGCAGCAGCGAAGCACAGCTGAGAGTGCCCTCCAATACCATCTCTCGCCAGCATGCGCGGCTGTTCGTACAGGGGCAGCAGGTGTGGATCACGGACTTGAATTCCAAGAACGGCATTGTGATAAATGGGCAAAAATTGACGCCCAACCAGAGCGTACCGCTGCCATCGGGCGCGCGCTTTACGGTGGATGATTTTGTCTTTGAACTGGTGGTTGGCGCGGCTGCCGTCGCTGGTGAGATGAGCATGACGGCCTTTGAAGGTTCGGTGGGCCCGTGCATTCTCGAACCAGGCAAGATGAATTTGCTGTTGAACCTGCCGTCTGAAGTCAGCGGCGCAGACGAGACCATGATCGGTGCAGAGTTGGGCATCGATATGGCTTTACTCGGCGCGCAGGAAGCGCAGGCACCCATCAACCTGGCTGGCCATGAACGCGTGACCATCGGGCGTGCGGACGACAATATGATTGCCTTCAAACACCCACTGGTCAGCCGCTACCATGCCGTGATTGAGCGCATGGGCACCCGCACCCGCATCACCGATCTGCACAGCGCCAATGGCGTGTATATCAATGAGCAGGTGGTAGAGGGGCAGGGTTGGCTGAAACCCGGCGATGTGATCAAGATTGGCCCATTCGTGATCGCTTTCACCGGTAATGAATTGAGGCCGTCCACCGCGCAGTCTTACGCTATCGATGTGGTGGGATTGCAGAAATGGGTCACCAAAGACCTGAACCTGTTGAAGAATATCAGCCTGAGCGTGGGGCAGAATGAGTTTGTGGCGCTGGTTGGCATGAGCGGCGCCGGCAAAAGCACCTTGATGGACGCCGTCAACGGCTTCCGGCCTGCCACCCATGGGCGCGTGTATGTCAATGGTACTGATCTGTATCAGAATTATTCCGCTTTCCGCGACGATATCGGCAATGTGCCGCAGAGAGATATCGTTCATACAGAACTGACCGCAGAACAAGCGCTCGATTATGCCGCACAACTGCGCATGCCGCCGGATTCCAGCGCGGCAGAGCGCAAGCATGCGGTGGCAGAAACACTGGCTGACCTTGGGTTGACCTTCCGCAAAGATGTATTGATCTCACGCCTGTCGGGCGGGCAATTGAAGCGTGTTTCTATCGGCGTTGAGCTGCTGACCAAGCCGCGCTTGTTCTTCCTTGATGAACCTACCAGCGGCCTTGACCCGGGCACCGAATATGAGATGATGAAGTTGCTGCGGCGGCTGGCAGACCAGGGGCGCACAATTATGATCATCACCCACGCCACCAAGAACGTCATGTTCTGCGACAAAGCCATCATCATCGCCAAAGGCGGCAACATGGCCTTTTACGGCCCGCCAGAGGACGCACTGCGCTACTTTGATCAGTTCCGCTCAGACCGCGAGCGGTTGGAAAAAGATATGGAGTTCGACGATATCTATCGCATTCTGGAAGATCCTGCCAAAGGCAAACCGGAGCAGTGGCGTGAGCGTTACCTGCAAAGTGAATACGCGCGCTATACCCAGCCGCAGAATGCATTGCAGCAGGCGGCGCCGATTGACAAAAGCGCCCGCAAACACGGCGGAAAACGCATTTCAGGATTCCGCCAATTCTTCATTCTCTCAAGCCGCTACCTGCGCTGCATGTTCCAGGACAAGGCGTCCTTGATTCTGATGCTCTCGTTGGCGCCGATTTTGGGTTTGATGAACTTCATCTGGGGTTCTAAATTGTTTGATCCGGTGCAGGGCAATGCCGCCAAGACCATGGGGGTGTGGTTCGCCATGGCCATCGTGGGTATTCTTGTGGGCTACATGGGTTCTATCCAGGAATTGGTGAAAGAACAAGAGATCTATAAGCGTGAGC
>Ga0334882_1000513_pt1 | contig 59732 bp, 37 predicted proteins | sample GraSluR1_MG_5_FD_207226 | JGI IMG/M metagenome (GOLD analysis project Ga0334882, IMG submission 207226) | Sludge microbial communities from methane-producing bioreactor in Wageningen University, Netherlands - Granular Sludge_15_04-R1 | ecosystem: Engineered > Bioreactor > Anaerobic >... | reverse complement strand
TCATCTGTTGTTCTGTCCTTTCTGGCAATAGCGATAAGATGGTAAGCAAATTCTTCAAAGATTTTACTGTTACGGCTTAAGTTCGCTTTTGCGAGATTGCTAAGAGTGACAATTTTACCAAAGCCATGATGATATGACTTACCGCTATGCGCATTAATTGCTACAATAAGATCACGCAGACTGTCACGCGTGGTGAGTTGTCCGAAAACCACGCAGAGTAGTTGGTTCCAACAAGTAAAATGTTTTACATACTTGTTCCCATCATATTGCAAGACAAATTTGTCAAATATCCTTTGTGGCAAGAACTCAACGATTTGAGCAAAAACATATTTTCCCTGATTCATTGTTAGCCATATTTGGAGGCTAACATAATCAATTCAAATCGTCACCGTGTAAAAAAACTCGCTAAACGTGAATTATCAAGGATTTCAAAGAACAAAATTTATTTTTTAGTAGACACTAATGAATTTATATATTAAATTACTTTATTTTAGCAGTATAAGTTTATTGTAATATTTTTATAAAAGATCTATAATTTTCATAAATATTGGGGAAGGTTCATTCGGTTTAAGTTTTGCTAGGTTTTTCTACTTTTAATAAAACAGCTTATACCATGGAGGAAAATATTGTAAAAATGGTCCAAGTACGGGCTTCTGCCTATAAAACTCGCGAAGTATTTCGTTATAAGAGTAAGCAAAAAGGTATATATAAAAGCATATCTTGGGATGAATTCTGGACAAAATCTCAAGAGGTAGCTCGAGCCTTATTATCTATGGATTTTGGTAGAGGTACAATGGTTGGCATTATGAGCGATAATATGCCCGAATGGACTATTGCTGATATTGGAATTCTTGCTGCACAGGGTGTTGTTGTTCCACTTTATGCTACATCATCGAAGGAACAAATAAAATTTATCGTGGATCAAACTCAGATGAAGTTGATGTTTGTGGGTAATCAGAAGCAATTAGAAAATGCAATTTGGGCATTGAAAAATACTGAAAGTCTCAAAAAGGTTATTGTATTTAAAGAGAATTTGGAACTTGTAGATAATCTGTGTATCGAATGGAAAACATTTATAAACCAAGGATCTTCATCTGAATACGATGAAGATTTGAAGAGATCAATTGAATCTATTAAGCCCGATGATTTAGCGACCATCCTTTACACATCCGGTACAACCGGTGACCCCAAGGGTGTAATGCTTGGGCACGACAACTTTACGCAATGTTTCAGCATTCACGATAGAAGATTAGACGTTTATGACACTGATATTTCCTTTTGCTTTTTACCATTAAGTCATGTGTTTGAACGATCATGGACATACTATATGCTTTACAAGGGAGCAGTTAATGTATACCTCGAGAATACCAAGGAGGTAATAGATGATATCAAGGTTGTTAAGCCAACAGTTATGTGTACGGTTCCTCGTTTTTTCGAAAAAACTTTCGATGGAATTCAGAATGAACTCCAAAAATGGCCTTCATTAAAGCGAGCAATTTTTAACTGGTCTTTATCAGTGGGATACAACGTGTCGGAGTATACGTGTAAGAACAGATCCATACCACTCATGCTAAAACTCAAAAGAACGATAGCCAACAAGCTTGTGTTTAAAAAATTAAAAAGCATTTTTGGGGGACAAATAAGATTTTTTCCATGTGCTGGTGCAGCTATTAACAATCTTCATCTAAGATTTTTTCATGCGGTTGAAATTTTCATTAATTATGGATATGGTGCAACAGAAACTACTGCCACCGTATCATGTTTCCGATCGGATGCTTATGATTTAGACTCTTGTGGCACAATTATGCCCGAGGTAGAAGTAAATTTTAGCGAGGATGAAGAAATTCTTGTGAAGGGAAAAACTATTTTTAAGGGTTATTTTAAAAACCCACAGGCCACAGAGAAAGCCTTAATGGGCGGATTGTATAAAACAGGTGATAAAGGTTTTAAAACGGCAGAGGGTGATTTAGTGATGACAGATAGGATAAATGACATTTTTAAAACATCTGTTGGGAAATTTATATCCCCCCAAAAAATTGAGTTGGCACTTTCCAAGGACCCTTTTATTGATCAGGTTGTGGTTTTTGGAGATAATCGCAAATATGTTTGTGCTTTAATAGTACCTTCTTTTGAAAAATTTAGAGCAGTATGGGATATTGAGGGAATTGAAGAGTATAGCAATGATCAATTGATTGATCATCACAGAATAGTTGAATTTATGCAAAAGAGAATAGAGCATAATCTTCGTGACTTCCAATCCTACGAAAGGGTTGTTAAGTTTAGAATGTTGGCCGAACCCTTTACCATTCAAAACGAAGGCTTAACAAACACTTTAAAAGTTCGGAGAAAACTTATTGCTGAGCGATATAAAGATTTAATAGAGGAGATGTATGCTTAAATTTTAATTTATTACTATAGCGATTTGGCTTTAAACATATTAATATTTATCCCCAATTGTTGGTAAAACGAATCAATCCAAACAACATCAAAATCAACCCTGTTGACTCCTCCTTGCCAGAAGACGGCAATGTTATCGTTAATCCTGAAATCGAACCCAAGTCCGCCAATAAAGCCAATGCTAGTTGGTTCTGTTTTCTTTCTGGTTTCGGTCCCATCAAGACTAAAAGAAATATTAATGTAGTTAATACTTGCTCCTCCAAAAACGTAAGGGTTAACCTTACTCCTTGTAAAAAACCTAAACTTTGGACACAGGCTAATCCCTAATAAGTTAAACTTTGCAGATTCCAAACTGAATTCCTCATCAGGGGAGTGGAAGTAGGTAGCGTATTTTGCCATTACTACCATACTTACTGATCGACTGAAGTTGTATTGAGTCCCTGCATCAAGCGAAAATCCGATCTCGAAGATATCGGTGAAAGGATCAGGCGAGAAAGCACCAACAAAACCACCAGAAGCTTGAAGAGTTAGCTTCTGTTCGAACTGTGCGCTTGCATTTTCTATTCCAAATAGAAGGAAAATGGACAGCACAATAAATATTCTTGATTTGAAATTTTCCATGATAGATTCTCCTGTAGAAAGTTTATAGCTCTTTAACACATCTAATTGAACGACCTTCCCAATTGGTTTGAGGGCTGTTGCCAACAATCTCATCATTATAATTCAGGTGAAAAGCCCAGGTGGTTAAAGCATCAAACGATGAAGTAGTCCAGAACCAGGCCATTTCTCCAATGAAGATCTGATCACCATTTCCGCTAATAAGACCCGCAGGAAGAGCAGCGAACTCAAGCTCATTTGTTGCATCAACATTTGGCGGATTCCAACTTGGATCAGTGCTTTTAAGTTTACCGCCTGCTTCATGTCCACCAATAATAATGCAAAGTTTTTCCCAGTCGCCACGACTTGAAACCCCCCAACCATCAGGGCAAAGACCCCTCGAATCGATGGCAGCGTAGAAGTTGTATAATGCTCCATATGTTGCTCCTTGATTATCAGGGCTGTAGTGACTCCATGCGAAATGAGGATCTGCATTCTGAACTTCAGCGTGCCATTCACTGGCATTTGTGGCCAATTGAATTGGGGTTCCATCCTTAAAGCGCGTAACCTTAAGGTTTTCGGCCATCCACTCCTGTGTTCCCATATCGAGGAAAGGATGACCAATTAATACCGTTTTGTATGTGTTCCCATCTATGTCGGTAACGGTTCCTGTACCCTTCAAGTAGGTTAGTTCTTCGTTCTTTTCGCAGGCAACCAATGCCAACAAAATAAGAAATACAAGAAAGGATTTTTGCAGAAAAAAAACGAGTTTTTTCATATGCACAAGATATTCAATGAAACTATTAAACTTATTACAAAATAATTACGGTATAATAAAGTAACTATGCAATTTTAATAAAATAACATTTAACTGTCAACGATTCCTGTGAAAAATGAGAATTATTTTGATGAAAGACTTTTTGTTGATGATAGGTTGTAAGTTGAAACAAATCTTCAAGATACCCTATACAATAACTAGATCCATTTTTTATTTCCATCGTCTATGAGACCAGAGCCAATCCTGTGGTTTTTTAATTATTATTTCCTCTAACTTTTGGGCATACTTTCTTGTTATTTCACCCTCGGAAAGTTCTCTTGGCTCATCAGATAACAAGGACAGCTTCACTTCGTAGAAGCCTCTCTTTACCCTCTGAATATCAATATAAAAAACGGGAAGATTATACAACCTACTATATTTTTCAGGTCCATGAAGAAATGGCGTTTTTTTCCCCAGAAAGTTTACCCAATATGATTTTTCAAGATTTTTTTAAGTATTCTTTGATCAGCCGCCATGAGATATATTGTTGTAATGTTTGCATTCGCTTCAAAAGTTTCTGCTGTCCGTCGAATGGAGGCCAAAATTGTTCCAAATTTTGCTCTACTCCATCTAACGAATCCATCGATTATTGGATTATTCAGTTTTTTGTAGAATGCTACCACATTTGTTTTTATCTGCAGGCTTGCTGAAAGGCTTCCCCATTCCCAATTAGCATAATGTCCGGTTACTCCAATAATGCTTTTCCCAATTTTTAAGTAAGGTTCCAATAGTTCGGGATTTAATAATTTATGCCTTTTTAACACTTGTTTACGTGTCATACTGAAATCTTTTATCCCTTCAAGAATGTTGTCAGCTAAGTTTTGATATGACAAACCAACCAGTCTATTATGGGTTTTGGTATCAAGTTCAGGGAAACACATCGATAGGTTGTTCTCAACCACTGTTCTCCGGTATTTAACAACTTTTTGAATAACAAAACGAAGAAAATTTGAAATAATGTATAGCAGAGGGAAAGGAATTAATGCTATAATCAGCACACTGAAAAAGAAAATAAAGGAAGTTAAAATATTCATTATTTCTTGTATAACTTTGGTTTTTAAATTACAAAAGTATTTATTTAAAAACTAAGAAAATTAAAGGATTTGCGTTATAATTAAACGATATAAAAACTATAGTTTAACCATTTCCCTTTTCCGTTTAGTAAACCTTGCAATCTCTTTGTAACCAAGTACCTTTAACTCCAATACGGCATCATCGAAGAATTGACCAACATTTTGCTCAATATGAGCATCGGATCCTAAAGTTATTGGGACTTTATAATAGGCAAGTCTTTCGAGAAAAGATGCAGATGGGTAAAAATCATTACAAGGTTTTATTCGACCACTGGTGTTTAATTCAACAACAACATCTGCTTTTTTGAAAATCTGTGCGGTTTGGTCATAAAGTTCATCAAGAGGGAAGGAAGGAAAATAAGCAAACTTCTTGGCCAAGTCGCAATGTCCTATTACATCGAAAAGATTTGATTTTGCAGATTGCTGTACAAGTTTAAAGTATTGCTTGTAGAAACGGTTTATGTCAATGCTATCATATTGTGAAATATCTGTATCAAAGTTCCAATCATCAATAAAGTGCACAGAACCAATTACATAATCAACTGGCAAAATTGATATCAAATCTTGGATCTGCCTTTCCATCCCATAGAAATAGTCCATTTCCACACCAAACTTTACAATTACACCATGTGTTTCTTCTGCCTGAACTGATTGCATTCTCTTAACCATGTGATCTATTCTATCAATGGGCATTGCCCAGTTCACTGGTTTAAGACTTATATGGTCGGAAAAACCTATTTCTTCTAGACCCAGGAATGACGCAGAAGCGATCATTTGTTCATGTCCATCCCGTCCATCGGAAAGGTAAGTATGCATATGATAATCAAGTCGCATTGCTAATAATTCTTAACATATGGATTATATAAAAATACTAACAACTAGAATCGGGTTTGGTTTAAATCTATGGATGAAGTTAATAAATTCTATCAAATATTTATTATAGAATGTTTTCTAATTAATATCAAACACTTTCGTTTTAAAAAAGAAAAATGTTTTTGAATTCTTCTTGGTAAGAATTTATTGATTTTTAAATTAATAAATAATAATACGCTCGCAGAAAACCTCCTTATTGGTTTGGATTATCATTATATACAAACCAGAGTTAAGGTTAGAAATATTTAAAGAGAGCAATGAATGATTTTTGTTTTCAGGAAAAGATGATGAAACCACTTGACCCAAAGAATTTACAAGTAAAACTTTTTCGATTTTATGATCTCCTGCATCTATCCAAACTTTGTTCTTAGCAGGGTTGGGGTACATCATAATATTTGATATATTTTTCAATGAAACAGATGTAGCATCCGATTTAAAAAGATCACCCTCAATGGCATACCAGTATTCCCAGAATCCTTCTGTTCCATAATCCCATGTATTTAAGTTAAAATAATCAGGATCGGTATCCTTACCTTTAACTTTGTAAACCTTTACTGCTTTATGATTGCAATCCCACGTAAGTTTTTGACCATTTATACAAGTTTCTGGGGCACAGCTTTGTGCTTGTAGGAAGTATGCATAATCATCATATTCAGGATCCCCAAAAACATATGCCCTCCCTTCATCATCAATACATATTGCCGTGAATTCATTTGCAGCAATTCCCTTGGCTTCAATTTCCCAGTCGGTAACCATACGAGATATAAATGTGAAAAGCCTTCCACTTCTTTCCCTTTGGTCGAAATGAGTGTCGGTAATAGTGTTTGCAAGCAAAGGAATGTTAATAAAATCATCTCTTCCAATTATATTCATACTTGAATGGTATGGATTATTTAGCACGGTAGCCGACTGGGCTCCTGAACCAGTTGGAGCGTAATAAACTTTTCCTAAAATGGCCATTCCAGCGCTTGTTCCTCCAACCACAACGCCCTTTTCACTGATAAGATAGTTAATAGCATCCATCACCGGAGTATCTTTCCAGTATAAATAGTAATTATACTGGTTTCCTCCTGCTATAAACAAGGCTTCAGCATTACGAATCTGTGTCTCTACATAAGGATGTTCTGCTGCTGCACGTGAATCAATAAGAATCGTTTCAACAGAATTTACGTTAACGCCAAGAGTATTATAAAGATAGTTATTATAACCGTCACTTTCGCTTGCTCTAATCACAACAACATCGCCTCCATTAGCACGGTTAAGAAACCATCTCATTGCATCATTATTATCTAAACCACCCCCTGCAAGAACAATCCCTGGCTGATGGTTTTCTGTTTCATAATCATCAGCACTTCCTAAAATCCAGGATGTATAAGGAAGCTCTTCAGGATCATCTCCTTCGTAAACATGTATGTCATCAAGAAGCAGACCATCTTGATCTGTACAGTTGTAATGTACCCAAGCTAGCCAGAAAATTTCTCCTGCATAGTCCTCAAGATTAATAATTCTTGTTTTAAAGTTCCAACCACTTTCAAGTTGGGTTAGGGTTTCCTCAAGCAGAATTTCTCCTGACTCAATATCTTCAAATTCGTTTCCAGAAGTTGACAAAACCAGTTTGTAATGTTCTTGGTAGTAATTATTGCCAGTGGCGGCTATTTTAAAGGTAAGCCTTAACCTATCAGTTTCGGAAAATTCAGTTAAATCTATGGGTGTAGTTATTAGTAAATTATGGGGAGTAAGAGCAGTGCTTTCATAGCTTCTCGAGCATGCCAATTTGTTCCCAGTATAGGAATCTGTTCGAAGATACCAATTTTTACCATCCCCATCGTGATCAATTATTTCCCATCCAGAAGGAGGGAAAGTTGTATTTTCAAATTGTTCAAAAAGCAAAGTGTTGGTTTGCGAGAATAAATTTGTAATGCTTAAGAGGGTAATAATAAGAATTGAAATATTTTTCATGGTGAATTTACAGACTTATTTAAATGCTCAGTAATTATTATCAATTGCAAATATATGTTTGTTTACAGATTTTAATAACAATTTCTTTTATTTGTTTCTTTGCGATTTAGTTTATATAAATTTAAACGATAAGGCAAATAAGTCAATAAGAATTGCCTCAATAATCAATATGTGTATTTGATAGTAACTAAAGCAAAAATGTACATTTCCTCTCAAAATTAGCCTAAGAGAGTATGATCATGAATATGTATATATGAATTTTCTTATCTTTCCACCCCAATGAAGGAAATATAAATGTATGCAATTGTTGATATCGAGACTACAGGAGGAAATCCCCAGAACCATCGGATTACCGAAATTGCCATTTATCTTTTTGATGGGACAAACATCATTGATGAGTTTGTTTCACTAATAAATCCTGAAACTTATATCCCTCATTATATCACCCAACTTACGGGTATTACTAATGAGATGGTTGCGAATGCTCCACGTTTTTGCGACATTGCACGTAAAGTGGTTGAAATAACCGATGGGGTGTTTTTTGTGGCTCACAATGCTCAGTTCGATTATCGCTTTATTCAAAACGAATTTAAAAGGCTTGGCTACAATTATTCAAGAGATACTCTATGTACAGTTAAACTTTCGCGAAAGAATTTCCCGGGATACAGTTCATACAGTTTGGGAAATCTTTGCCAGGTTATAGGAATTGAAATTAATGGAAGACATAGGGCTGCGGGAGATGCACTGGCTACGGTTGCCCTTTTTAAAAGGCTGATAGAGGTTAATCCTGAAATAGAAGGTAAGGGACTAAATACACTTGATAATCTAATTCAATTTGCCCCAAAACTAAATCCAGAAAGGATAATGAATATTCCCGAGAGTATAGGAGTATATTATTTTTATAACAATCAGGGTGATATTATTTACATTGGTAAAAGTATTAATATCAGAAAAAGAATTTTAGATCATTTGATGCGTCCCACAACAAAAAAAGCTAGCGAAATGCTTGCTCAGATTTCGGATGTTGACTACGTATTGACTGGCAGCGAGTTAATTGCACTTATCGCTGAGGCAGATGCCATAAAGACTAACCTGCCTAAGTTCAATAAACGAGGGCGACGTAAATCGAGCCAGGTTGGATTGTTTTCTTTTACAGACCAAGACGGATATGTTAATATTTGGGTTGAGAACATTTCGAATACAGACGAGCAGCCATTATCTACTTTTAATAGCAAAGAGCAGGCAAAAGAAATACTTTACAGGATCGTTGAAGAATATGCTCTTTGTCAGAAACTTTGCGGATTGTATAGTTCATCAGGCTCATGTTTTCACCATCAAATTGAACTATGTAAAGGGGCCTGCATTGGCGAGGAATCGCCAAGAAGCTATAATATCAGAGCAAATGCAGCATTACAAAGTTTAGGATTGGGGAGTAAGAGTTTTCTCTTGATCGATGAAGGAAGAAATCTCGATGAAATATCCTTTGTAAAAGTTATTAATGGAAAGATTGAAGGCTATGGATATTTTAATCCAGAATTTATTGGACAAAGTCTTGATTTACTGTATGAAACTATTATTCCTTGCGGAAACCACAAAGAAGCTGTTTATGCCATGAGGAATTATATTGCTAAGTCAAAGACATGCAGGATTATACCTATAGATTTATCGGTTAATTCCGGGTATTGAAATCCCCGTAAGGATTCGATACATTTCAAGAGCATACACATCAGTCATTCCCGAAATAAAATCAACCAAAGTCATAAGCTTTAGGTAAGGCGAGGACGTGGAGGGAAGATATTGCTTTGGTATTAATTGAAGTACTTTTTGAGAGTATTTGTTTTTGGAATCAATCATGGCAAAGCCAATTGTACGAAGGAGTGTGTTTATAACTTGATAACCAGCAATTTCAATTTCAACCACCGTACGATGATTGTATACCTGTTCAAATGCAACTTTTTTAACTTCACTAAGAGCCGTTTCTCCCTGTGTGTTTAATTGCTTAATCAGTGGCTTTACGGCAACACCTTGCATGATGCTTTCGTAATTTTGTTCAAAGGCTTTAGCGCATTCTCGTGTTAGCTTTCCAATGGTTAGTGATCTTAAAAATGCTATCTGCTCATTGGCATCATTTACATCGTGTAGAGTTTTTTTAATTTTTAATAATGTATCCTTGTCTTTATGAGGATCAAAAAAGCCAAGAAAAAGTTGATGCACTTGTTCAGAGGGTAAAATACCTAGCTTATGGGCATCCTCAATATCCATTATTTGATAGCAAATATCATCGGCTGCTTCAACCAGATAGACCAAGGGATGCCTTGAATAAACCAAAGGTGAACTTTTTATTTGGTGAATACCAAGTTTTTCAGCAATAGCACTATATAATTCTTTTTCTGTCTGAAAAAAACCAAACTTCTTTTTTTCTGAAAAGGTGGACTCCCAAGGGTATTTAACAATTGATGAAAGTACAGGATAGCTAAGCCGGAATCCTCCATCTCGTTTACCTTCCATTTTTTGGGTAAGTAGTCGGAGAGCATTAGCATTACCTTCAAAGTTGATAAGGTCAGACCACTCACTTGATGAGAGTCCATTTTTTATTGATGATTGATTATCAATGAAAAATGCCCTAATTGACTCCTCTCCGCTATGACCAAAGGGAGGGTTGCCAAGATCGTGAGAAAGACAAGCTGTTGAAATAATTGTTGGAATTTGTTCAATTAGATGGGATGATATTTTTGGTTCTTTTTTTTCGATTACATCAATTATGCTGTTGCCTAGACTACGACCAACACTAGCCACTTCGAGACTATGGGTTAATCGGTTGTGAACAAAAACACTACCAGGGAGGGGAAAAACCTGAGTTTTATTTTGCAATCGACGAAAAGGAGATGAAAAGATTACCCTGTCATAGTCTCTTTGAAAGGTTGACCGTGTTTCGTGAATTTGAGATGAACCTTCATCAGAGTTGTGACGCTGTGGTAAAAGAAGTTTGTCCCATTCCATTTTATTAGGCATGGCACTACTTTTTCGTTACTAAGTTGGTAACATTATTCGATATCTTGAGGATTTTATAAACCACACCCTGTTCGTCTTTGAGGGGAGTATAGGTTTCCTGAAAAACAAATGATTTTTCGTTGACAATAAAACGATTCATCAATTTACACGGGATACCATTCATCAAGTCGTTCCACATCTTTTCATATTCCATTCTCTTCTCTGGATCTAAATCAAGTTTATCTGAGTGGTGGGTACCAACAACCTCGTCACGGGTTAAACCAAGTAGTTCGAGGTATGCATTATTTATGGAGGTTATATAACCTAACGCATCATATTCAATAACAAAGCTAGAATTATTTAATGCATCAATGAAGCCCTGCATTTCAGTTGATTTTCTGAATGATTCTTCCTGAGTGGCTTGCAGTTCTTCCATATTCTGTCGCATTTCCTCTTCTTGTGCCTGCATCTCTTCGGCCTGTTGTTGCGTTTTGGCAAGAAGAGCTGCTGTTTTAATATTAATTTTAACTGCAGTTAAAGTAGAAGCAATGGTTTGGGCAATACGTTCCACAAATTCAATTTGATAATCATTAAAAACTCTGAAAGATGCGATTTCAATTACACCCAGGATATTACCTTCCATATTTAGAGGTACAATAAGTAAAGCATTTGGGTTACTATTACCTAGTCCGGAGGTTATTTCAATGTAACCTTCCGGGATTTCAGTGAGAAATATAGTTTTCTTTTCTTGTGCACAGGCACCAATTAGTCCCTCACCTAAAAGGATTCTTTTTTGCTTATGCTTAAATCTGCTATAAGCATATGTTGCAGCAAGTTCGAAATGAGGCTCATCAGGGTCATCATCATTGAAAAGGAAAAGTCCACTCTGATTTGCTTCCAGCATTTCAACAAGTTCTTTTATTATGGATTTCGAAAGGTTATACAAGTCATCATTATTCTGACGTAATATTTCTCCAAATTTTGCAATACCTTCATTCGCCCATCGACGACGACTGTCTTCAGCCATCCGTTTTTCCTCTTCATTCCGAGAGTTCTTTATGCTTTGCCGCATATCAAGTAACGCAGCACCAAGGACATCCTCTTTGCTAAGTGCATGGAAATCATGATCAAGATGATCCTTACCAATGTTTGATGCAAATGTAACTTTTTGACTTAATCCATCGATGGTAGTATTAAGAGCAGCTGCCATTTCTCCAATTTCATCATTTGTAGAAATTGACAACTTCATGTCTTCAGAAATGTTTCCAAGAGCCATTCTCTTAATAGTACTGGTAATGGTTAATAAGGGTTGAATAATATATTGTGATGCAAAAAAGATCACCAATGTTAAAACGATCAGACCTAATAAACCAGCTATAATGGATATTAAAAAATTTCGATTTGCTTTTTCCAGAATTGTTGATTGTGGGACTATAATGGCAAGCGACCAAGGGGTTCCAGTTTTTTCAATATAAATTGGGGTAAATTGGAAATATGATTTTATTCCATTAGTATCATGGGCAATAAATGAAGTAACTTCACCATTAATAATTTTCTGAGTAGCCCCATAACGATCTAATATTACCTCATAATCTTCAAGAAGATTTTGTCCATGCTTTTCTATAATTGGATGGGCAGTGTATTGAAGATCGTTAGAAACCAAAAAAGCATAGCTGTTATTAAATGGCTTTATCTGCGATATGATGGGGTGATATCGTTCGAGGCTAATATCTATTCCTACAACACCAATGTATTTTCCATTTTCAAGAATCGGAGAAATAAGGCTTGTCATTAAAACTTGGTCATGATCTTTTCCCGTATAGCTATAGAAATATGGGTTTTCAATGCAGTCAATGGCTTTTTGTTTAATCCTTGCATATTCAGGGCTGTCTCCGGTCATACTTTTAAGCGAAAAATTACTTTTAATTTGTTGCCCTTCACGCCAGAACTCTGCAACATATCTTCCATAAGGATTTGTGTGTTTTGGGTCAATATGTATCAACTCCCAGCTATCCCATATGGCAAGAAATTGAGGGTTCTTCATTATTATTTCGTAATACATTTTTGCAAAAATCTCTTTCCATTGTTTTTCGGGCATAAACTTATATGCAAGAACAGAATTGGAAAGAGTTTGCATGGCCACAAGGTCTTTTTCTAGCATGGCCTTTATCTCAGATGCGTATTTTTCGGCAATAGCATTGGTTACAGCAATTGCATCACCCATTGCTGCTTTCTTTGCATTAATGCTTATATATCCAATGGCAAGTGAAAATATTATAGTTGATATCCCAATGATAATAACCAATAATTTCTGCCTTAATGTAAGCGTTTGCTTCATGTTGGATTTGTTTTAATAAAACAAAGTGCCAATTTCAGTTTATTGGCACTTATATGAATAAGGTTTTTTCATTACTAGCCTTTATTTAATAAAAGCCCTGAAACTTTCTAAGGCGGGGTGTGATACACATAATAGGTACCCGAGAGGAAGATTTATCCTTATTCTGAATGTAATTATTATACTTGTCGGCCATAATAAGAATAAGGTCAGCATCAATATTGTTGGCAAACTTAAAAACTTCGTCTTTAAACGAATTTTGTCGTTTAGCTGTTTTTATACCATAAATAATCTTATTCCCGTCTAGCATTTTTTTGGTAAAGTAAATATTATTTGCCATATCCTTTTTCTTACCCTCATCGGTAACAAAAGGTTTAATTAAATTAATGTTGCATTTGTAGTATTTCGACAGGTATATTATCCAATGAAGAGTTTCCTTATACTTTTTGTCGTAATCGAGAGGAACAACAATTTCGATGTAATGGGTATGTAAAGGTGGCGCTTCAGTTACGATAAAAGGGACGGAGGCGTTTTTTATACTTATTTTTCTAAGGAATGAACTTGAATCATAAATATTTTTAGCGTGTGTATAGGTTTTCCCAGCAACAATAAGGTTTATGTTTGCAGTGGTTATTAGTTCGCTTAAAAGGGCAGAAGGGTTACCTTCAAGAACCATAGTGATTGGTGTAAAACCTTGCTCATTGTTAATTTTTTCAGCGATTATTTCAAGTTTACGCTTTAATTCCTCTACTTCTAACTGTTTATCACTTTCTGACTTACCTAATATTTGCCACCAAAATTTTGGAATAATATGAAGTAGCATGATTTCATTACCTGCAACACTCGCTAGTTGAACGGCGTGTTTTAAAGCGTTTTCACAACCGCTTGTGAAATCCCATGGTACCAATACCACCTTTTTTGCAGTTTCCATATATGGACTTTATTAAAAACTTGAAACAAAATACCCGTTAAATGTAACAATAATTATTATAAACCAAGCAAAACTAGCGGTAAAAATTTTACTTATCAGTTTCTATCCATCCATGCCTTAAGTTTCTCAAGCTGGCTTTGTTTATTAACATTTCTAAGTCTTCTAGCTGTTTTTGTGAAGTAAAAATGGCTATTTATAAACTTTATCTGAATTTCATTCCACTCCCTTTCTGTTCCAATTTTTCCGTGTTCATGAAGTTCTTTGAACAAAGTATTGGAAACAGGAATAAAATCTGGTCGACCAAGATAATCAAGATCGGCATCGCACATTATTTCCTCTAGAAGGTTGGTTGGATTGGGAGGGAGTTTGGTTGCCATTATTAATTGAGCTATTATGTTAATTTGCCTATCGCTGTATTGGTACTGAGGTAAGATTTCATTTGCAAGTTTAACTGCCATTTCTTCGTGAGTATCGTAATCAATAAGATGGCCGGCATCGTGAAAGAGGGCTGCTGTTCGTAACAGTAAAAGTTCCTCTTTTGTAACATTTTCTGATCTGCCAATAAGCTCTACTTGAGTGTAAACGTCAACAGTATGTTTCAAATTGTGATAGTAAAGATTTTTTGGTAGTCCTTTTTCCAATTTATCCAGAATAAAATCCTCTAGATCGCCTAACCTGATAATTTGAAGTTGAATGAAGAAATCCTGATTGGGAACAATTCCCTTCATGTTTTCAGAAAGGCTTGGTTTAATGCCATTTACAAAATACATTTGAATATCCCCTTTGTTCTTCACAGGCATTTTTCCTCGGAATGTACAGATAAAATAATCTTTTACAAGCATATAGGTATTACCTGAAATGTTAATTTGTCCCGATTCTCCAGACGATTCCATTCGACTAGCAGTATTAACAGTACTTCCCCAAATATCGTAAGAGAGTTTGTTTCTACCTACTACTCCTGCAATAACAGGACCTGTATCTATACCAATCCTAAGATCCCAAACGCTGCTCTTATTCTTTTTGCTAGTTGTTAAGTGTTTCATGTATTGCATCATTTCCAAAGCAGCCAAAATGACTTCAACGGGATTTGTTTGGTTCTTTTTAGGAATCCCCCCGGCACACATGTAGGCATCTCCAATGGTTTTAATCTTTTCGATTCGATACTTTTCAACTACCGAGTCGAAGTAAAGAAAGAATTTATCTAGCTGGTCAATAAGTGCTTCTGGGTTTGTTTCGTCAGTTATCCTTGTGAAACCTTCAATATCACAAAAGAGAACAGTTACAACCTGAAAACGCTGGGTATTTACTCTGCCCTTCTCTTTCAATTCATCGGCTGTATCTTTGGGGAGTACTCGAGCAAGAAGATTCTCTGTTTTCTCTTTTTCTTTAACTAGTTCTTCAGTACGCTGGTTGATCAAACTTTCCAGTTTGAATCTTTCCTTGGCATGCATATATCTTCTCCATTGATAAACCATGAAAAGACCAACGAAACCCAGTATGATGAAAGCAGTAACGAATAATTTTGTTTGGAAAAACATAGGTAAAACCACAAACGAGATTGACTCAATATCCGACTCCTCACCAATAAAATTTCGGGCTTTTACATGTAAAGTATATTCGCCATGGGATAGGTTGAAAACATCACGGGTTTGATTGCTTGACCAAGCAGTCCAGTCTAAATCATGTCCTTGTAAAAAACTGCAATATTGAACTTTCCCATGTATTAAGCCCCATTCACTACAACCTATTGAAGCTAGAGTAAACTGGAGGTTACGATAAACAGAAGATGTTTTTGTTATCAATGCCTCACTATCATCAACGATATATCCATTTTTTAAATATAATTTATTTTTATCTGAGCCTAAACTAACCCTAAAGATCGAAACGATTGACTCAAAGGCATTACTTAGAGTTTTGCTATTCGAAAAATAGTAGAGTCCTGAAGTTGTTGATAAAAGAAATGTTGAATCGGGTAAAAGCAATGCTTGATTGATTGATTCACCCGAAGGAAGGCTTGCTGCTAGTCTGAATGGATTGTAAATGGGATCATTTTTAGATGAATTATATTGCCAGATTGAATATACCTCAGGGAAAACTTTAAAAAAACGTTTAATGAAAAGCGTTGATTCGGTTTCTAGAATGGGAGAATAGTAACTCAAAGAATCTGAGACAATTGTTTGAAAAAATGTGCTGTTTAGATGGTTAAATCTATAGAGGTTCCCACTTTGAACAACAAAAGTATTTTGATCATTTCCCACTGGGAAATGAAAATTTGTGTTTTCTTCATTGCTCTTAAATAGTTCAATCCAATGGTGAAATTCTTCAAAAATGTTGGTTTTATACCATTTGCCATTGGAAGAGAGTGCAAACAAAAAATCATCTTTTAATCTTAAATTTTCAATATGATTTGAATTATTTAAAAAAGAAATATGTATTGATTCTTGAGAAACATCTGAAATACAATGCGCAAAAACACCATTCTGCAGGGCAGCAATTAACCATAATTCTCCTTTATGTTCAACAAAATTGAAAAACTCTAAATCTCCCAATTGAAAATCAGTCGATACTTTTTGAGATAGATAATCATTAATAATATAAATACCCCCATTTCCGGCTGCGAACAGATTGCCTTTGTAAATGTAAAAGTTATCAATACTACCATTTATTCCATTAACTTGTTTAAAAGAGAAAGTATTAGGACGAAAAGCAATATAGTTGGTTCCATATACTGACGAACTTGTAGCACAGTATAGGTGATTGTTATGGAATATTAGTCTATTTGGCATTGAGGAGAGTATCCTTGTTTTTGGATACAAGCCAGTAATATCAAGTCTGAAAATTCTAAGTATTGAGGATTTTGTTAGAACAAGCATAGTCCCCTCAGAAAAGGGAAGAATATCTATGGCTTGCTCAAGATTATTGTGTGCATCATTTCTAACATGCGATATTAGATCTAACTCATCGCTTAGTATTAGTATTCCATTATCATTAGTTAGAATATAAATCTCCCCGTTCTTTTGATAAGCTTTTAGTATTCTGCAAGTTCTTGAATTTATATGATGCTCAACGTTTGAGAGATTCCTTCCAGTTTTTAAATTAATTAACCATGGATAATCGCTAATAACAGCATGAGGTTGGTTGTTTATCTCCAAAATCTGGAGAAGGTTTTTTGAAGCAAATTTTTCTGTTTCAGGGATTAGTTGAGACGATAAACTATTTATATTAAACTTGAAAATGCCTTCACCATCCTTTGCATAAAAAATTTCTTTTTGATTATCTAAAAGATATAAAGCATTCGTAGCAGAGTCAATGAGGTTTAACTCATTTGACATTCTCCAAAGTAAATTATTTGTAGAGAAGTAGAGTTCTTGCTTTGGTCCAACAAGTAGTTTTGTAACCCTTTGATATGATGGAATAAGCGTTGAATCGATTAGTATTTTACGAGTGAAAGAACCTTTTCCATTTGGAGCCAACAGCTCTATACGGTTATTTATTGTGAAGTAAACGTTACCCAGTGAATCAATTGCAGGGCTTGGTCTTTCTATTGCAGAAATCCTCTCCCAATTTATACCATCGTAGATCAACAATTGATTATCGCCTGAAATAAGAAGTTTTCCGTTTCCAATGATCGTAACGTTTCTAAAACTTGTGATATAGCCGCTAGGCAATGTGGCAATAACCGATACCAAAGGTTCTGGATAAGAGTTATCTTTAGATAAAACACTATTAGGAATGCCTATAATAGGCCTGGATAGCAAAAAAAATAAAACTTGTATAATGAAAAAATTTAGAAAATTCATACCTTAGACCATTGAAAAAACGATAATTCACCTTGATGAATGAAGCTTTAGCAAACGATAATCAAAATACAGAAATATCCTACCAATATATTACTAATTATTGTTTACAGAACGATATTTGGTCATAAATTGTATTAGATTGCTTTAAAAATATGCAAATCCATGAAAAAATCAAAGAAAACAATACTTGTACCTACTGATTTTTTAACGGTTTCCGGTTATGCACTTCAGCATGCGGTTAATGTTGCTCAGGTTGTAAATGAAAAAGTAACGCTACTTCATGTTGTGCAGTCGCAAGCGGAAGTAGAAAATGCAAAGGCTAAACTTGAAAACCTTGCCAAGGAAACCTTTCAGAAATATAACCTTTTGCCAGGTTTCATAGTTGCTGTTGGAGATATTATAACTGAAATTGCTCGTGTATCGTCAGAACTTGATGCTAGTATGGTTATTATGGGATCCGAAAGTATCAAAGGAAAGGATGTTCTTACAGAGACAAGAACATTAAAAGTTATCACTAGTTCAAAAGTACCTTTTATCACAATTCAGGAACCTCCAATAAATCGAAGATACGACGATATTGTGTTTCCTGTTGACTTTACCGTTGAAAATAAGGAGAAGCATGCATGGATATCCTATTTTAGTGATTATTATGTTTCACGTTTTCATTTGATTAAACCCAATGTTTCTGATCCTGAACTTATTGCAAAGCTTGATCTTAACATGGCATCTGCCATAAGGTATTTGGATGAAAAAGGAGCTAAGTATGAGGTCTATACAGTTCCTGGCAAAAAACCCTATGCCCTAGAGGTTCTGGAAATGGCTGTTAATATTCGTGCAGACCTAATTGTTATAATGACAACAAAAATTCCCGAAGATTCTTCATTTGTGCTTGAACCCCATGAACAGTACATAATTGGATTTGCAGCTCATATTCCTGTGTTGAGCATCAATCCAAGGTAGAATGAAATTATGAGCAATACAGTTCAGGAAATTGTTTTTGCAACGAATAACCTGCATAAGCTGAACGAAGTGAAAGAAATTCTAAAGGTTAGGTTTAGTATCCTATCCCTACAGGATATTTCTTTTTTTGATGATATTCCTGAAGATTTTATGACAATTGAAGAAAATGCTTCACAAAAAGCAAGGTTCATTTACAATAAATACAAGATTGATTGTTTTGCTGATGATACGGGTTTAGAGGTTGATGCATTAAAGGGAGAACCAGGTGTTTTTTCAGCAAGATATGCAGGAAATCAAAATAATTCAATTGACAACATGAATAAACTTCTTGCTAATCTTGAAAATAAGGCGAATAGAACAGCTCAGTTTAGAACCGTTATTTCTCTGATATTAAAAGGGAAAGAGTTTCTTTTTGAGGGGATTGTTAGAGGAGAGATCATTAAAATTCCTAGAGGAACTCAAGGGTTTGGTTACGATCCCATTTTTCAACCCAATGGGTTTAATCAAACTTTCGCTGAGATGACTCTCGAATTAAAGAATTCCATTAGTCATAGAGCAATTGCCATAAGAAAATTATCTGACTTCTTGCTTTCTTCTTAATTAAAAATCTGAGACTTTTTATTGCATTATTTGAACACCTAAAAAGAAAATATGCTAGGCTAAGAATAATATTTTTAACGGTTGTCGGTTTTTCTCTTGAATAGAAAAATGAAATGTCAATGAAAAAGCTTTTTTTATTACTGTCCCTTAGTTTCGTTATAAATATTTGTTTTGCTCAAGTGCCTCTTGGTTCATGGCGCGATCATTTCTCCTTTCGCCCATCAATAGTAGTTACCTCAGGAAGCGATAAGGTATTTATTGCCTCAGTTTATGGAATTTTTTCCTATAACCCAACCGATGGCACAGTTAGTAAAATTACTCGAGTAAATGGTCTCTCTGATATTGGAATCAGTACCATTGCCTATTCACCATATAAAAACTTACTTTTGGTTGGATATGAGAACGGGAATATCGATATGGTCTATGAGCAGGCTGTTGTCAATATTCCATATATAATGGAAAACCCCATGTCTGGTTCAAAGAGGATAAACCACTTCTATTTTGATCAAGATGATAAAGCATATATATCAACAGGTTTTGGGATAGTAGTTTTAAATCTGTTGAAAAATGAAATTTTGGACACTTATTTTATTGGTCAGAATGGAGCAGAATTATGGGTAAATCAAATTGTCACAAAAGGAGAGAATATTTATGCTGCTACAGCTAATGGGCTTTACTTTGCACAGTACAATGACCCTCTTCTTATTCACTTTGCCAGTTGGTCTGTTGATACAAGTATTCCAAACCATGATCAGGAAATTGGTTCTTTGGTCGTATTTAACGATCAACTGGTAATATCTCAAACTCAAGAAAACACATCACCTGATGTTGTTTTCTATAATGATGAATTTGGCTGGAATATTCTTACCAACAATTATTTACAGGTAAGAAACCTTTGGGCTGATGATAATTTTTTAGTCATCTGTTCACGCCAAGAGATTGCATTATATCAGGATTTTCAATCCCAACCAACCCTATACAGTGATTATTCTGGATATTCTGGATTTGCTCCTAACCATGCCATTACCGATGGCCAAGGTAATTTAGTTGTTGCAGATAATTCATACGGATTGATGTACAGAAATTCACAGCAATGGATTCCTGTAGTACCTAATGCTCCAGGAAATAGCAGAGCATACTTTGTTTTGCCAACTGAAAAAGATCTATTAGTAGTTGGTGGCTCTAGGAATAGCGCATGGGGAAACATGTGGTATCCGCTCACAATTCATACATTAGCCGAACAACAATGGAAAACAATCAATAATAATAGTTTTTTTGATGCTGTTCGAATTATCGAAAGCCCTTTAGCAAAAAATGAATACTACATTGCAACCTGGGGTAGCGGTATTGTGGTTTATAAGGATGGTGCTCAAACGGAATGGTATAATCCTGATAACAGCACCCTAGAAACTATTATTCCCGGTGCCTATTGTAGAATTGGAGGCTTAACATTTGATAAAAATGGAAATCTTTGGGCAACAAATTCGGGTGTTAATAACTCAATCTCCATGCGTTTAAACGATGGAACATGGAAGGGATTCCCTTATCTGAACCAAATTGGATCACAGAGATTATCGGATATTGTATTAACTACATGGGGACATCTTTGGGTTGTTATTCCTTCGGGAGGCGGGTTTTTTATTCTTGACCCAGGTGAAACCCCAGAATCAATTAGCAGCCATAAAACTCGTAGAATTACTCTTAGCGAAAGCGATGGGACACCTCTTTCAAACGATATTTTCAGTATTGCTTTCGATAGGGATGGTTATCTTTGGGTTGGAACAAGTGAAGGAGTTGTTGTTAGTTACAATCCAGAAAAAGTATTAGAATCATCAGGTTTTTCAGTTCAACGGGTTAAGGTACCAGATATAGTGCAGGGATTGGCTGTTTTTTTACTTGAAACAGAATCCGTAACTTCAATTGCAGTGGATGGTGCAAATAGAAAATGGTTTGGAACTTCACGCTCTGGTGTTTTTCTACAATCGTCTGATGGAACCCGACAAATCAAGCACTTTACCAAGCAAAATAGTCCCTTACCATCAAATAATATTCAGCACATCGCAATTCACCCAAAAACAGGTGAGGTTTTTATTGTAACTGATATGGGAATGATATCCTATAGGGGTGATGCCACTGAACCAGAAGACACCTTTGGAAATGTTTACGCTTTCCCTAATCCAGTCCGTCCCGATTATAATGGAGTTATAACTATAACAGGTCTTGTTGACAGGACAATAGTTAAGATTACTGATGTGGCAGGTAATCTTGTTTATGAAACCAGAAGTTTGGGTGGACAGGCAATATGGGATGGTAAAAATAAGCAGGGGAATAGAGTTTCTACAGGTGTTTATCTATATTTCTGTGCCGACAGCAAAGGTGAACAATCAGCGGTTGGCAAGATACTTTTTGTTAAATGATAGAAAAGTCATTGGCCATAGCGTTGCATAGTACAAGGTTTGGCGAAAAAAGTCTTATTGCTTATTTATACTCTCAGAGTTTTGGAAGGATTAATATTATTGTGAATGGGGCTTACGGAAAGGGAAAAGAAAGTAAAAAGGCAATCTTTTTTCAGCCCCTTAACCTGGTTGATATAGTATTTTATAAAGGGAGTAAAGATCAGAGTTTGGGAAGATTAAAAGAAGTTTCGCTTTGTCCTAATTTATTAACCATTCATTTTCATAGCGTTAAAAGGGCAATAGCCCTTTTTGTTGGAGAAGTGATTTATCGAACCGTTCGAGAAGAAGAAAGCAATCCCCAACTATATTCATTTATCGAAAATTCAATCCTTACCCTTGATTCCATGACAGATGGGGTTCAAAATTTTCACATTATATTTCTAGCACAATTGTCAAAATATCTTGGGTTTTTCCCAAGTGGAAGTTATTCTGAAGAAACTCCCTATTTCGATCTGAAAGGGGGCGTTTTTAAAGAATCAGCACCTGAACATCCTGTATTCCTTAACAAATTTCAGAGTGAACTATTGTCTCAAGCATTAACAACACATTATGGTGATGCCTCAAATCTAAAGCTTAACGGTAAGCAGCGTAATCTTTTTTTGAACAATATGCTTGATTATTATTCTTTTCATACAGATTCTTTTCAGGGAATACACTCTTTGCCTATATTAAAGCAGGTGTTTGAAGAATAGGCAATTTTTCCAATTTGTTTTATGATTATCGAAAAACATTTTTTTGTTGAACATGGTATATGCTTTGATTAACAGAAATCATATACTTGGAATAGCAACGGCACTTTTTTCTATATTTGCATATTCAATAATAAAAAATAAAATGGTTAAAGTTTCATCAACAAGCCTTAGTTTTAACTTCGTGTCCAAACTGGCCGAAATTGCCCAAGAAAAAGGAGCAGTAAATCTTTCTAACGATCATAGTGACTTCCCATGCCAACCAGATTTGCTCAACTCCTTAGTTTGGCATCTTTCTGAGGGAAGAAATAAGTATGCCCCAGGAGAGGGAGTTTTAGAATTGAGAAAAGTAATTTCCAATTATTATAATGCCAAGTATAGCTATTATTACAACCCCGAATCGGAAATTACAATTACTAATGGAGCGATTCAGGGGATATTCACTGCATTAACTTCGCTTATTGGCGAAGGAGACGAAGTGATCATTTTTGAACCTGCTTTTGAAACTTATGTCCCTTCGGTTGAAGCAAGGGGTGCCAGACCAATCTATTTTCAACTTAATCCACATGATTTTTCTATAGATTGGAATGCGTTAACCAAGTTGATTAACAGTAAAACAAAACTTATTATTATTAATTCACCCCATAATCCCACGGGAAAAGTTTTGTCAAAAGAGAGTTTTGAACATCTGCAGAGAATTGTCAATGGAACAAAAATATTTATTCTGAGCGACGAAGCTTTTGGTGAATTACATTTTGATGGGGAATCTGATACTAGTGTTGCTTGTTATCCCAAGTTAGCAGAAAGGTCAATTATTGTTGGATCTCTTGGTAAATCTTTATGTGTTCCAGGATGGAAAATTGGCTATTGTCTTGCACCTGAAAATCTTATGGAGGGATTTCGGCACGCTCATAGGTATCAGGTTTACTCTGCAAATCTTCCCATTCAACTTGCACTTGCCGATTATTTAACGGGCAAGGGTAATTGGTTCCCTTATCTGAATGATTTTGTTTATAGACGGGATCTTTTTAGGGATTTAATGAAGGATTCACGTTTTGACCTATACCCAGTTGATGGGGGTTATTTCCAGATAATTGGTTACCAAAATATTTCTCAGGAAAGTGATGTGGATTTTAGCTTAAGGATTGCTGAGGAGGTTGGAGTTTCCATGTTACCACTTTCTTTGTTTTACCACGATAGGGTAGACAACCAAAAATTAAGAATTTGTTTTGGAAAGAGCGAGGATGATCTGAGACTTGCAGCAGAACGGCTTAAAGTGCTATAGATTTATTTTCATTGAGGTAATCTTTCACTGAAAGAACAGCAAAAGATTCCTTCATAATTTAAAAAAATTACAACCGATGCCCTTAATCTCTTCCATAGTTGGTTGGCTGAACACAAAGAGGCTACACTATATCGATCTGTTTCGAAGATTTCCCTTTGAGGTTCAAGAGGAAACTCTCTTTAAAATGATCGATAAAGCAAAGCATACTCAATTTGGTAAAAGTTATGGTTTTGAGGATTTTAATAATATTCAAGACTTTCAAAGTAGGGTTCCAATCAACGATTATGAAGGAATAAAGCCCTATGTAGAACAATTAAGGAAGGGTGAAAAAGATTTACTTTGGCCTGGTGATATTCGTTGGTTTGCCAAATCTTCAGGCACAACAAGCGAAAAGAGTAAGTTTATACCCGTGAGCAAAGAGGCACTTGAAGATTGTCATTTTAGGGGAGGAAAAGACGTGTTAGCAATTTATACCGATAACTATCCTGATACTCGAATTTTCTCTGGCAAGGGTCTTACTTTGGGTGGTAGCCACCAGGTTGATAATTTTAGCAATACATCCTATTATGGCGATCTTTCGGCTATTCTCATTGAGAATATCCCGTGGTGGGCTGATTTTATCAGAACGCCCCGACAAAAGGTGGCACTTATTCCAGAATGGGAAGAAAAGTTGGAAAAATTAACCAATGAAACCCTTAAAGAGAATGTAACAAATCTAGCGGGGGTTCCTTCCTGGAACCTCGTAATGATAAGGCACATTCTTGACTTTACTGGGAAAAATCACCTTCTTGAAATATGGCCAAACCTTGAACTTTTTTCTCATGGTGGAGTATGTTTTACACCCTACCGGGAGCAATTTCATAAACTGATTCCATCGCCAGATATGCATTATCTTGAAACATATAATGCCAGTGAAGGCTTTTTTGCAATACAGGATGACCCTTCACGTGACGACATGTTGCTCATGCTCGATTATGGAATTTTTTATGAGTTTATTCCTATTGAGGATGTTAATTCAAGTAATCCAAAAGCGGTGACTATTGCTGAGATTGAATTGAATAAAAATTACGCAATGGTTATCAGCACCAATTCAGGGCTTTGGCGTTACCTTATTGGCGATACAGTTACATTCACTTCAACTTTTCCGCACAAGATAAAAATTACAGGAAGAACCAAACATTTTATCAATGCTTTTGGCGAGGAGGTGATAATTGATAATGCTGAGAAGGCATTAAAAATAGCCTGTGAAAAAACGAATGCAATTATAAGTGAATATACCGCAGCGCCCATTTATATGGGAAGCGATGCAAAGGGAGCGCATGAGTGGCTAATTGAGTTTGAATCTGAACCATCAGATCTGAACTTTTTTACAACGCTTCTAGACAATGCCCTTTGTGCCATTAACTCTGACTATGAGGCAAAAAGATATAAGGGTATCACTCTTTCTCCGCCCATTGTTCGTTCAATGAAAAAAGGAACTTTTTTTAAGTGGATGAAGGAACGAGGTAAATTAGGAGGACAGAATAAGGTGCCACGTCTTAGCAACAACCGTGAATATGTTGATTCTTTATTCGAAATATCAATTTCAGATACCTAATAATGTGGTGAAAATTTCTTTCAAAAACTTGAAATATATCTTTTTATTAGGTTATTACTTTATCCTCCCTTTTTTGGGATTAACACAAGATTTGTTACCCGATGGAATAGGAAACTATTGGGTAATATCAGGATCAAAGGTTAGCAAGATCGATGCAAAAGGGCAGACAATTGCTCACTACTCAAATATTCTTTTAGGCAATCCTTCATCCCTTGATTCATCGGATCCTTTTAGAGTTATGGTTTTTTATAATCAGAACCAAAACATTCTATTTCTAAATAATGATGCTGCCATAATAGGGAAACCAATCAATTTTGTAGATATTGGGCTTGGAGAAGTAGTTCTTAGCTGCCGGAGTTCATTAGGAGGAATTTGGCTTCTACATCGCGAAAAAGCCGAATTGCTTCGTTATAACAATCAGTTTAATGCAGTTGAACAAAGAATATCTATAGGCGATGAGTTTAAAAATTATGACCCAAAGCAAATGACCGAGCATGGAGGGATTCTTTATATTAGCCTCAATAAAAGTATTATAGCCCGTTTCGACACCTATGGAGCCCAATTAATTCCTTTAGATATTTTGCATGAAGGTTATTTTAGAATTGAGGCTAATTATCTATGGGTTAAGCATAATAATTTATTCTGGAAATATAACCTCAACGACCTTAATGAGCATCCTGAAACCTATAGATGTTCATGCCATTCAATTCCTCTTACGATTAATAAAGCCGTTGCATGCTTTAATGGCAAAGAATTTATTTTTTGCGAAAAAGTTATCCCATAGCGGGGATTTACTCATTAAGTTTTTTACCTTTATCTTTTAGAAGAATTAATTCTTTACGCAATTGTATTAACCTTAAATATTGCTGAATATCATGCATATAGCTGTTGCAGGAAATATTGGATCGGGAAAAACAACCCTTACACGACTACTCTCAAAGCATTACGGATGGAAACCCCATTTCGAGGATGTGGACGATAACCCATACCTAAATGATTTTTACGAAGACATGCAGAGATGGAGTTTTAACCTTCAGATTTTCTTCCTCAACAGCCGGTTCAATCAAATTGTAGAAATTCGCCGTACCGGCGAAAAGGTTATTCAGGATCGAACAATTTATGAGGATGCCCACATTTTTGCACCAAACCTGCACTCAATGGGACTAATGTCAACACGGGATTTTAACAATTACCTCAGCCTTTTTAACTTAATGTGTTCTCTTATACAACCCCCTGATCTTTTAATCTACCTTAGGGCGACAGTTCCTACACTGGTTAACCAAATACAAAAACGCGGACGCGAATATGAGAAGAGCATCAGAATAGACTACTTGCAGCGACTTAATGAACGTTACGAAGCGTGGATTGAAAACTATAAGTTAGGTAAATTGCTAATTATTGAGGTTGATAATCTGAACTTCCCCGATGTCCCAGCCGATCTTCGATCAATAATCACCCGCATTGATGCTCTTATTCACGGATTATTTTAATAATTGGGTATAGTTATTATCCTCAGTTTTGGTTTTTTGTAAACAAAATCGCCATGATTTTTGTTTCCCAATTTGATATAAATTGCTAAAGATATTGCCTCATTCGCTTATCTTTGAATGCAAATCCAATTCAAGATGCATCGAATACAATTCATTGTTTTTCTTATTATTCTATGTAATTTTTCTTTGCATGGTCAACAGTCCGAATTAACAGATAAGAAAAGTATTACCCTTATGTTTGTTGGCGATGTGATGGGCCATGGTATGCAGATAAAAGGATCCTACGATGAAAAAACAGGCACATATAGTTACAATGATGTATTTTCTCGCATGGAGTCAGTTTTTAAATTGGCTGATTTCACAATAGCCAACCTTGAGGTTACCATTGCCGGAGCTCCATTCACTGGCTACCCCCAGTTTAGCTCACCGGACGAGTTGATCGATGGACTTACCAATGCTGGTATAAACGTACTAGTTACAGCCAATAATCATACTGTGGATAGAGGGAAACAGGGCATTTTACGTACAATTAACGTGTTGAAAAGTAAAGGTGTACCATTTGCAGGGTCATATAGAGATTCTGTGCATAGAGATACTGCTTATCCATTAATACTTGAACAGAATGGAATAAGATTGGCTTTGCTTAACTACACCTACGGAACCAACGGTATACCAATACCATATCCAACCATTGTAAATCTGATCGACACTGTGTTAATTAGGGCTGATTTTAATAAGGCAAAATCCTTGGAAGTTGATGATGTAATAGCTTTCATACATTGGGGAGTGGAGTATGAGCGAAACCCTTCGATGGAGCAGTTACAGTTAACTCGCTTTATGCACGATTTGGGTATTAAGCTAGTAATTGGATCTCACCCACACGTAATTCAACGAATGGAAGCCTCCTTTGATTCCGATTCAACAGAGGGGAGAGTTGTGGTTTTCTCCCTTGGCAACTTTGTATCGAACCAACGACCAAGATATAGAAATGGTGGTAGCATTGCAGTGATACATATCGAAAAGGAGGACGGTGTAACCAAGATTGCCAATGCGGGTTATATTTTGGCATATGTTCATACACCTAAAATCGATGGAAAGACACGTTTTCAGGTACTTCCAGTGGCAAAATACGAACAGAAAAGAGACTTTTTTTTGGAACAAGATCAAACCCTTTTCGATGAATTTGCCAACGATTCAAGAAACCTCCTTAACAGTCAGAACTATAATTTCCCTGAAATAAGTTATCGTAACGAACAATGGATTATTCCATGGGGAACCAAAGAGACATTATTTCCTCAAAAGATTAAGCGCATTGAACCATGGAATATTGGGTTTTCTTACCCCAAAAAGTTGTCCTTTGATAAAGGGGAAATTGTGCTTTGATGACTTTAATTTCCTAACCTAACGTGAGTTCAATATAAGTTTGAAATAAATAATTCAAAAGTCTGTCACCCTGCCTGACTGCGTCATTCAGGCAGGCGCTATGCGGCTAATGAAAACATAGCTTTTTTTAAAAAAGGCGCATCGCGCTGACACAAAGGAAAGATAAGTATTATTTTGATTATTTTCTTATATCGAACTCACGTTAACCTATTTATTTGAACAGTACATTTTGAGCATTGGTTCGGCTGGTTGGTACTTTAGCTCCAGTGCTTTTCGAAAATCACTACACGCACCTTCCGTATCCCTAACATTCATTCTTGAAATCCCTCTATTGTAGTATGCCTCAGGATTTCTGGGATCTTTAAGTATAATAAAATCATAATCGGGTAGAGCCCCCTGATGATCACCAAGAATGGCTTTGGATACGGCGCGGTTATAGTAAGCCTGTGCATAGTCCTTATCAAGTTCAATAACCTTATTAAAATCTAGAATTGAACCTTTGTAGTCCTTTGAGAGTGCTTTGGCAATACCTCGGCCATAATAGGCTCTTTTGTACTCGTTGTTCAATGATATAGCTTTGGAAAAATCGTTGATTGCTTGTTTAAAATTCCCTTTTTTAAGGTAAGCCCCGCCTCTTGATCCATATGCTAAATCAAAATTTGGGTCCAGATTCAACGCTTTATTAAGAAACTCAATTGATTCATCATTTTTATCGAGATTACTCTTTACTTGTCCCAGCTGGTAAAATATCTCCTTATCAGTTGTTTCTAAAAGTGTTGCTTGGGTTAAATCCTTTTCGGCTCCCGAGTAATCCTGAATTTTTAGCTTAAAAATACCTCTTTGCTTATATGCTTCAGCAGGGGCATCGTCAGATTCGATCATTTTGTCATAGTCCGAAATAGCACCCATAAAATCATCGAGAAACGCTCTGGTTTCTCCTCGACTTCGGAATGCCTCAAGGTTGTGTCCATCCAGTTCGATACTTCTATTGTAATCTAAAATAGCTTGATCATACAGATGAAGTGCTGCCTTAAGCAATCCCCTTTGGAAGTATGCTCTTGCACTGGAGTCGTTAAGCTCAATGGCCTGATCGAAATCGGACATGGCTTTGTCAAAAGCCATTAATTTTCTATTTGACACACCTCTTCCAACAAAATAATCCGATATCTCAGAATTTAGTCCAATGGCAATATTAAAATCTAGAATTGCTGATGAATCCTTACCAATGGAGGCTAATGCTATTCCCCTTGCATAGTAGAACTTATCAATCTTCTTATCATACCAAATTGCTCTCGAATACTTCTCGATGGCCATTTCATAAAGAGAAGAATCAGCAAGAGCCAATCCCTTGTTATAATTATTAATTGCAAATTTGGGTCTAAGAAGTTGAAAAGACACTCCAACAATGACAAGAAGAATAATTAGGGTTAAAAACAATTTTTTCATCTGAATAAAATTTGAGTAAGGTTAATAATAAACTTTGTAAAGCTCGCAAACTTGGATGTGCAAGCTGCCTTACATGGGTGTTTCATGCCATTATTTTAAAAAATTCTTTGACAAATTTATATAAAATTAGGTAGTTAAAGATGTGAAAATAAAAAATGCCCATTGAATTTTATCAATGGACATTTTTACTTGACAAAAAATTTCTAATCCTTAAGTTTGGCAGTAATAAATTCCCTGTTAAGTCTAGCAATATGTGTGATAGAAATGCCTTTTGGGCATTCAGCTTCGCAGGCACGAGTATTGGTACAGCCACCAAATCCCAGCTCGTCCATTTTTGCCACCATTTTTTTCACTCTATCCTTGGCTTCTGCTTTACCTTGAGGCAAAAGTGCTAATTGCGATACTTTTGCAGCGATGAAAAGCATTGCTGATGAGTTTTTACAGGCAGCAACACAAGCACCACAGCCAATGCACGAAGCTGCATCAAAAGCCTCATCGGATTTTATTTTTTCAACAGCGATATTGTTGGCATCTTGGGCTGCACCTGCATTTATCGAGATGAAACCACCTGCCTGCATGATCTTCTCAAAGGCATTACGGTCGACCATTAAGTCCTTAATCACCGGGAATGATGCTGCCCGCCAAGGCTCAACTATAATAGTACAACCGTCCTTAAACTCTCTTAGATGCAATTCGCAGGTTGTTGTTTTGCCCATAAGTCCATGTGGACGGCCATTTATGTAGAGTCCACAGCAACCGCAAATCCCCTCTCGGCAATCGTGTTCAAAGACCACAGGATCTTCTCCCTTAATAACGAGCAGGCTGTTTAGGTAATCGAGCATCTCGAGGAACGACATCTCGGGTGAAACATTATCGAGTTGGTAGGTTTCGAACCTTCCTTTGGATTTGGCATCCTTCTGCCGCCATATCTTAAGTGTTATCTTCATAATCTTATCATTTAATTACTTCTTAATCATCAATCGTTAATCTTAAATCGTCAATCATAAATCTTTAATTATCAAAGATTCTATTTATAGCTTCTCTCCTGTGGCTTAACGAACTCATATTTGAGCTCCTCCTTGTGCAGTTCGGGTTGCTGATCTTTTCCCTTGTACTCCCAGGCAGCCACGTATGCATACTCATCATCAATGCGCTTGGCCTCGCCTGTTTCGGTTTGGCTCTCCTCCCGGAAGTGTGCTCCGCAGCTTTCCTTTCGGTTAAGGGCATCTGTGCAAAGAAGCTTTGCCAACTCAAAGTAATCGGCAACCCTGCCAGCTTTTTCAAGTTCCTGGTTTACTCCCTCATTTGTTCCGGTAACCTTAAGATTCTTCCAGAACTCCTCTTCGAGCTCTTTAATTAAACCCTGAGCTTTCTTAAGACCCTCTTCGTTACGGTACATTCCGCAGTAATCCCAAAGTATTTTTCCCAGTCGCTTGTGGAAAGAGGCTGCAGTTTGGTTCCCATTTATCGAAAGGAATTTTTCGATTCTTTTGCGGTTTTCCTTTTCTACCTCAATAAACTCAGGTAAATCGGCAGAAAATTTAGGAACCTTTATCTGATCCGAAAGGTAATCGGCAATGGTATAGGGAAGAATAAAGTAGCCATCGCCAGCACATTGCATTAGTGAACTGGCACCCAGACGGTTTGCTCCATGATCGGAGAAGTTTGCTTCGCCAATGGCGAAAAGACCGGGGATGGTGGTCATAAGGTTGTAATCGACCCAAAGTCCACCCATGGTGTAATGTCCGGCTGGATAGATACGCATTGGCGTTTTGTAGGGCGATTCACCGGTGATCTTTTCGTACATCTCGAAAAGGTTGCCGTACTTATTCTCAATGGCTTTTTGCCCCTGCTTCTGAATGGCATCGCGGAAGTCGAGGTACACCGATAAGCCACTGTCGCCAACCCCATACCCAGCATCGCAGCGTTCTTTAGCTGCTCTCGATGCAACATCGCGTGGCACTAGGTTTCCGAATGCAGGGTAACGCCTTTCGAGGTAGTAATCGCGTTCCTCTTCGGGGATATCGTTAGGGTTGCGCTTGTCGCCTTGTTGCTTGGGAACCCAAACCCGTCCATCGTTCCTGAGCGATTCGCTCATCAGCGTGAGTTTCGACTGAAAATCATTAAGCACCGGAATGCATGTGGGGTGAATCTGGATGAAGCTGGGGTTAGCAAAAAAGGCACCCCTCTTATGGGCTTTCCATGCAGCCGATCCATTTGAGTTTACAGCAAGGGTAGACATGTAGTAAATTGTACCATAACCTCCAGTTGCCAGCACCACAGCATGAGCAGGATGGCGCTCTATTTCGCCAGTGATAAGGTTTCGGGCAATTATCCCACGGGCTCTTCCTTCAACGATAACTATGTCTAACAATTCGCGACGGGAGTACATGGTAACGGTTCCTGCCTGAATCTGGCGGGTCAATGCACCGTAGCCACCCAGCAAGCACTGCTGTCCTGTTTGCCCCTTGGCATAGAATGTTCGGCTAACCTGCACGCCACCAAACGATCGGTTATCAAGTAGTCCGCCGTAATCGCGGGCAAAGGGAACGCCAATAGCGGTGTAGTGATCGATTACCTGATTGCTCACCTCGGCTGCACGGTAAACGTTGGCCTCACGGGCACGGTAATCTCCACCCTTAATCATGTCGTAGAAGAGGCGAAATACGCTATCACCATCGTTTTTATAATTTTTTGCAGCGTTAATACCACCCTGAGCAGCAACAGAGTGTGCTCGCCTTGGAGTATCCTGATAGCAGAAAACCTTAACATTGTAGCCCAGCTCTCCGAGCGTGGAGGCAGCTCCCGAGCCAGCCAATCCAGTTCCCACAACAATTACTTCTAACTTCTTTCGGTTTGCCGGGTTAACTAATTTCAGGGATGCCTTGTGATTTGACCACTTTTCTGCCAGAGGCCCATCAGGTATTTTTGCGTTTATTTTATTCATATTAAATATTTTATTATTTTCTCAATGTTTTTCAACGGTTTGTTTGAATCAAAATTTGATACCAGAAGATTCTCAGTGAAAAAACCAGAAGTAAAGCGGAATCATGGTAAAACCAACCGCAATTATTACGGCGTATATGTATGATACTACTTCGAGACGGGCAATCCACTTGTTATTATTCAAGCCAATGGTTTGAAAAGCACTCCAAAAGCCATGGCTTAAATGTAATCCGAGTAGAATTGCGGATACGATATATAATAAATTATACCACCAATATTGAATAAAGAAATTGGAGACAAGTGAGTAGGAATCATGCATTTTGGTTCCCTCAACATAGGGGGCTTCTCCAAATCTAAGTTTTAGGAAAAAGTTAATTAAGTGCATCACAAGGAATGCAAAAATTGCAAATCCAAGAATGTACATATTTCGCGAAGACCAAGTTGTAACCTGATTTGATGTAGTTTTGGAATAACCTACAGGTCGTGTTCTACGGTTTTTAAGGGTGATAATGGTGGCATATACGATGTGAAACAAAAATCCAAAGGCTAGCAAATACTCCACTATTCTAAGCAAAGGAATTGTGGCAAGTGCATGTGCTGCTTTGTTGTATAATCCTCCATCGCCAACCAATAGAAGCAAATTGGTGGTAAGATGAACTACTAAAAAGAGCATAAGGAATAAACCAGATATGCTCATTATCAATTTTTTGCCAAGGGATGAACTGAATATTCCACTCATAGAATTTAGTTTTTTATTTTGCTTAACAAGTTAATCTATTCCATGAAACCAAAATAAACTTTTTGAGATTATTTGTTTGTGTTATAAAGCATGCAATTGCAATTAATTCGGAAGTGATAGGAAAACCTAAGAAAATATTGAAATCAAGGGGATGCACAATTATGGATTGATCAACTTATCCTAATAGTTTAATGTACTTATTCTTAATGGCTATAAGTTTTTCTGCTGTTAGGTTTTCTCTATATATCCTAACCAAATCGGTTATTGATCGATTTTCGTATATGTATGCAGTTGCAGCATCAAAGTAAAGAAGATCTGTGTCGTATTTCACTTCTGTTGTTAGCGATTTGAATGCTTCCCATTCTATGTGTTCAGGAATGGCGAAGTAGCCAAAATTCGGATGTTCATGCTCAAGATAGACACCTTTATTCACCGGTATAAGAGAAAAAAACCTGCGAAGTTTAATCATTGCCATCTCGTTTTGAAACGATCTAACCTTTTTTTTGTAGGTAATACCATGTTCTTGATATAATCTCTGAAGTGAGGCAATTTGATCGTACTTGGGTATATTTAGAAACCTAATGATATGACAGGTTTGGTTAAATAAGCTTACGCTTCCTGTTACTGCATCAATGGGAAATTTAACCTTTTTCTGGATTTTAATTGTAATGCGCATAAGGGTTTCTAGCGAAACAAAATCTTCGGTAACCAAATAGAGCATTTGGGGTTTTGTGGAATACTGAACCTGGCTGTAATAACCAAAGAAGGGTGAAACGGCCTCCAATACGCAAGTATTTTTCAGAAGTATATCGTTATCAACACATGATAACGGCTCTTCCTTGGTAATGCCTCCATAATGCTCAATAATACTATTGTTGCTCATAATAGCTAATGTTTAAGAATTACTATAAAAATGAACACCATTTATTAAACAAATGTATATATACACCAAATATACAATACATTTTTTAAATGTCAATCCTATCGAAGTGAAAAGTCTATTAAAATGAGGGTGTCTCAAAAGCCTTATAGAATTAGATTTTTTTCTCTGTGGAACTCTGTGTTTCCACTGTGATACACTGTGGCACAATATATTAAAAATTCCACAGAGGTTCACAGTGTCCTTCACAGGGTCACACGGTGGACCTTTTAGACAGCCTCATGCAATTTTTAGAGTTTTTAATCAGCTAGGCAGTAGTTGCTACTATATCTTTAGTTAACAGGGTTTTGCTTAAAGCTTGATAGAATGAGTTTTTCGAACCAGAATTCAACTTAAACGAAAGTTTTTGGAGTTTCTGATAGTTTTTAAGAATTTCTATGGCTTGAAGAAGAGTTGTGTCAATTCTTCGTATGATAGGATAATACCCTTCACTATCAATAAGGTTACGTGCAATGGCAGCCCTAAGCTGTGTTTCAATCAGCTCTTTCGATTTTTTTATCTGTACTTTATCTGGTTCAACACCTCGTTTTCTTGAAAATTCTATAAACTGTTCCAATAGATTTACCCGGTCAAGATATCCTTCTATAGCAAGATAGTCTTTTAACCCTGACATTTCTTTTCTGTAGGTATCGGTAAAATTAAAGGCAAAACGGTAAATTAAACCCCTGCTCGCAACTCTATTAAAATAGGGAGTAATGCCAGTTGTATCGAGGGGGATAAAAAAGTCAGGCATAATACCACCACCGCCGTAAACAGTTCTCCCACCTGGAGTAATATACAAAAGTGAATCGGAAAAATGAATGCTGTCCTGTACCTGAAACTCTCCATGTAAGTACCTGTTGCTAATATCGTAGAAGTATTCATCGCTGCCGGGTTCATAGGGCTTTTGAATACTCCTTCCGGTGGGAGTGTAGTATCTTGCTATGGTTAGTCTTAGCGCCGAACCATCGGAGAATAGAATTTGTTCCTGAACCAATCCTTTACCAAACGATCGTCTTCCTATTACCAGACCCCTGTCGTTATCCTGAATGGCACCGGCTAGGATTTCGCTTGCCGAAGCGGCAAATTCGTCGATTAGAATGGCAACCTCTGTATTTATACACTTTCCCTTGGAGTTTGAGAAAATATTTTGACGAGGTCTGGCTTTACCCTGAGTATAAACAATTAACTTCCCTTCCGGAAGAAATTCGTTGGCGATGTTTGTAGCAGCATCAAGGTAACCACCAACATTACCACGAAGATCAATAATCAACTTTTTCATTCCCAAACCTTGCAATTTATCCACCGCTTCAATGAACTCTTTGTAAGTTGTTCGTGCAAATCTTGATATCTTAATATAGCCCATATCACCATTTAGCATAAAGCTAACATCTATGCTGTATAGAGGAATCTTGTCACGAACAATCTCAAAAATCAACATTTCATCAATATCCTTTCTAACAATGCCCACCTTAACTCTTGTTCCATTGGGGCCCTTAAGCATCTTAACCACATCATCCTGAGGAAATCCAACGCCTGCAACTGTTGAGTCATCAATGGTAACAATTCTATCGCCAGCTAGTAGCCCAATTTTTTCGGAAGGGCCACCCTGTATTGTGCTGATAACTACTATGGTGTCATTGGTCATATTGAACGAGATGCCAATGCCATCGAATCCTCCATCAAGGGGCTCGTTCACAGCTTTTAGCTCCGAAGCGGGGATGTAAACGGAATGTGGATCTAAATTTTTAAGTAGGGTGGGAATGGTATTTTCCACCAGATTACTCATCGATATTGTATCAACGTACTGATCCTCTATGTATTTTAGGACATTGGTTAACTTGTCTGAGCGTGGATATACCGTTAGACTAGGTCTTGCAGGGTCTTGTCTTAGCTTAACACCTATTAGTATGCCAGCAATAAGCACTATTGCCAAGCCTAAAGGGTAAATAATATCTTTACGTTTATTGTCGTATTTCATGGGACATTATGAATAAAAATGATTGGCTTTCAAAGGTAATCTAAAAAGGGTTTACATCTTTTGTGCAAACCTAAAGGTTGTTGTTTTTAGCTTTTTTTAAAGGAGATCAATCAAAAATTTCAGGACAACTTTAAAATCTCTATTTTGGCCCGCTGAAGCAGTTCAATCCCTTCGCTTATGCGGTAATCATCGCTGTAAACAACCCTTTTTATACCGGCCTGAATTATAAGTTTAGCACACTCCAGGCAGGGCGAAGAGGTAACGTAAAGCGTAGCTCCCTCACTGCTGTTGTTCGATTTTGCCACCTTGGTTATGGCATTGGCTTCGGCGTGAAGAACGTAAGGTTTTGTGCGTCCCGTTTCGTCCTCGCAGATATTCTCAAAACCGCTGGGGGTGCCATTATACCCATCGGAGATAATCATTTTATCCTTAACGATAAGTGCGCCCACTTGCCTTCGCTCGCAGTATGAGTTTTGTGCCCAAATTTGAGCCATTTCAAGGTAACGCCGGTCGAAATCGGGCTGCTTCTCACCATAGGGGTGCTGATTCGTTTTATCCATTATTGTTAACCCTTTGCTAGTAAAACTAGTACTTTTATAATCATCAAAGGTAAAAACAATTTTGTAGTTTTTTTGAATCAATAATATACAAAAAAGCCCCAATCTCTCGAGGCTTTCCGTACCCGGGGCCGGGATCGAATCTACCTGTCGGTAGACAGGCCGGCACGGTGAATATCGTTTATTCCTCTTAGGAATTCTCTTCCTACTCCAGATTTCAAATACTTTTCTCTTGATCTGGCTTCAAGTCTTGAGGGATGTTGCTCTAAAAGGATAAGATTGAAGGGTCTGTAGGGTTTAGTAGTACGATTATAGCCTAAGTTATGCTGGCTAAGTCTTCTTTTAGGATTATTACTTATCCCAATGTAGATGTAATTTCTAGCACAACTAGATATGGCATAAACGAAATACATACAAAGCATAGATTGTTAAAAAAGGCTGCCCTTTTGAGACAGCCTATTCCGTACCCGGGGCCGGGATCGAACCGGCACGGTATTGCTACCACTGGTGTTTGAGACCAGCGCGTCTACCAATTCCGCCACCCGGGCAATAATGAAAGGAACTTTTCGGGTTGCGAAGATAAATGGTTTTTTTGGTTTGAACAAGAGGAAGGGTTTGAATTCGTATTATCTGAAAGAAATGAGCAGGAAAGCGGTTGTTCTTACACTACTTTTCCAACTATTTTTGGCGCAACCATCTTACGGACAGTTTGGTATATACTATCCATGTCAATTCCGCACTCCTTGTATAGTTCGGGTTGAGTTCCGTGATCTATAAATCTGTCGGGAATGCCTAGGCGAACAACCTGCGTGCCGTATCCGTTGTCGCTTAGCCACTCCAGTATTGCTGATCCAAATCCTCCCATTAGGCATCCATCTTCGATAGTGATTATAGCCTTGAACCTTTTGCCAATATTGGCAAGCAGCTTTTCATCAAGCGGCTTTACAAAACGCATGTCGTAATGGGCTACGCTAATACCTTCCTTTGCCAATTTTTCTGTGGTTTTTGATACCGTAATTCCCAAAGGTCCGAGAGAGAGTATGGCCAAATCTTCTCCTTCGCGAAGTATTCTGGCTTTCCCCACTTCAATTTCTGAAAAAGGCTTCTTCCAGTCAATCATTGTACCGTTGCCTCTTGGATAGCGAATACTCCAGGTTCCCATTCCCGGAAGCTGAGCAGTAAACATCATATTGCGCAACTCCTCTTCGTTCATGGGCGAACAAATTGTAAGGTTGGGAATAGGTCGCATATAGGCAATATCGAAGGTTCCATGATGGGTTGCGCCATCATCGCCCACCAGTCCGGCTCTGTCGAGGCAGAATACAACAGGTAATTTTTGTAATGCCACATCGTGGATCACCTGATCGTATGCACGTTGCATAAACGATGAGTAAATATTGCAGAATGGTATCATGCCTTCGGCGGCTAATCCAGCCGAAAAAGTTACAGCGTGTTGCTCTGCAATTCCCACATCAAAGGATCGATTGGGAATCTTTTCCATCATTATATTTAGGGAGCAACCTGTGGGCATGGCGGGGGTAATGCCAACTATTTTGTTATTGCTCTCGGCGAGTTCAACCAGTGTATGTCCGAATACATCCTGAAAACGTGGAGGAGTTGATTCTTCGGTGGAAATGGAGATTCTTTCACCAGTTAGCTTATCAAAAATACCCGGTGCATGCCATAGGGTTTGATCTTTCTCTGCCGGAGTAAAACCTTTACCTTTAACGGTTATGCAATGCAACAGTTTTGGTCCTGGAATATTCTTTAAATCGTTTAAAACCTGAGTAAGATAAACCACATCGTGCCCATCAACAGGGCCAAAGTACCTAAAACCAAGCGACTCGAAAAGATTGCTTTGCTTGAGAATAGCAGATTTAATGGCATTCTCAAGTTTTTGAACCAGCGAACGAGCACTGGGACCAACTCCATCAAGTTTTCCCAGGAGATTCCAAACTTCAGTTTTTAGCTTATTGTAAGTTTGTGAAGTGGTAATATCAAGTAAATATTCTTTAAGGGCACCAACATTGGGGTCAATCGCTATGTTGTTGTCGTTGAGAATTACCAGAAGGTTAGTGTTTTTTGAACCGCCATTGTTTAAACCCTCAAAAGCAAGTCCACTGGTCATTGATCCATCGCCTATTACAGCAACGGTTTGTCGATCTTCGCCCTTAAGTTGAGAAGCGATGGCCATACCCAGCGCAGCTGATATCGAGGTTGAGCTGTGTCCCGTTCCAAATGAATCGTAGATGCTCTCGCTTCTTTTAGGAAAACCGCTTATCCCTTTATACTTTCTGTTGGTATGAAAAGCTTTGCGTCTGCCGGTTAGAATTTTGTGTCCGTAAGCCTGATGGCCCACATCCCATATTATTCTATCGTTGGGAGTGTTGAAAACATAATGCAACGCCACGGTAAGTTCAACCACACCAAGGCTTGCCCCAAAGTGACCTGGGTTGTTAGAAACAACATCGATAATAAATTGCCTCAGCTCATGGCTTAATTGCACAAGATCTTCCACCCGTAACTTCTTTAAATCTTCGGGATTGTTTACTTGATGCAGAAGTGATTCATTATTGCTCATTGCAATGCATTATTTGGCAAAGTTATAACAAAAAAACATAAATTATGTTGTGCTTATTAACATGGTCAAATAGTTAATGCGAAGCATATTATATTATCTACGAACTTATTAATGTTATGTTTTGAAGTTGAGCCTATCTTTTATGTTATCCTGATAAAAAACAAGTGCAAATATTTATATCTTTGCCATTAATCAGCTACAAAATTTGACTTTCAATTTTACTAATATGATAAGAGGAACATTATTCTTAACCATTGTAACCGTTGTGCTTTTCATCCTTGATGCATGTGTACCAGCTAAGGAGTTTCAAGCCTTACAGGATAATAATATTAAGTGCGAAGAGGAGCGGGAAAAGTATTCCATCGAAAATGAATCGCTTGGAGTTAAAAACCAAGAACTGGAAACGAAGTTGAAGGTTCTAAAAGCCGAGGTAGATAAACTAGTTGCCGATAGTACAAATCGTTCCATCGATTTGATTAGACTCAAGGACGAGAATGAAAGGCTTACCGCAAGATATGCACAATTGGAAGAATTGCAGAGAAGTTTCATGTCGGGCAGCCAGCAGGAGACCCGAAAAGTGTTGGCACAACTTCAAAAGACTCAGGAAGAATTGCAGGTTAAGGAGGATGCCCTTAAGGAGTTGGAGCGCAAGCTTAACCTCCGCAGAAAGAACCTTGAAGAGCTTCAGGCTTATTTAGATCAGCTAAAAAAGGATTTGGATGATCGCAATGCTCGTCTGGTTGAGTTGGAGCAAATTCTTGCCCGAAAAGATTCTGCGGTAATGGCTCTTCGTCGGAAGGTTTCCGATGCCCTTTTCGGTTTTGAGGGTAAAGGGCTAAGCGTTAAGTTGCAGAATGGAAAGGTTTACGTATCGCTTGACGAGAGACTAATGTTCAAATCAGGAAGCCATGTGGTGGATGCCAACGGAGTAGCTGCCATGAAGCAGCTTATCCCGGTTCTGGAACAAAACCCCGATATTAACATTATGGTGGAAGGACATACTGATGATGTTCGGTTTCCCGAACGCGGAGAACTTGTCGATAACTGGGATCTTAGCGTTAAACGGGCAACATCTATTGTGCGAATACTTCTGGATGGCACTAAAATATCACCAGTTCGCATAACTGCAGCAGGTCGAAGCCAGTATCTTCCGGTTGATCCTGCTAAAACTCCTGAGGCACGTCAAAAGAATAGGCGAACAGAAATAATTCTTACGCCAAAGCTCGACGAGCTTTTTGAAATACTGGATTCAAATTAAAACAAAAACACTTAGGGATAGCACTAATTGACTTAGGGTGAAAGAGTTCATTCTTTACCTATCACATTTTACATTTCGCAGAGCATTAAACCTACTCCTGTGTGGAGTGGGTTATTTTTTTTCAAGAGTATTCCGCTATCCCATTGTTTTTGGAAAGCCCATTAGTGTTTCCACTGAGCCAACCACTCGCTGCAATTTAAGTTGCCCAGAATGCCCCACGGGCATAGATAAACTAGGCAGAAAGGGTGGTGACATGCCATTGAACCGGTTTATTCAAATAATTGATGAGGTTTCACCAACTACATTCACCGTTTTAGTTCATTTTCAGGGAGAGCCATTAATGAATCCCAATATTTTCGAGATGATTGGCTATGCCTCTTCTAGGAGAATGATTTCGGAGATGGCAACCAACGCCATGCTAATTGATGAGGAAGTATCAAAGCAGTTAATAAACAGTGGCTTGAAGAAGATTGTCATCACAATTGATTCTCCCATTGAAAGGGAATTTGGGTTCTATCGAAGGGGGGGAAAGTTAGGGGGAGTAATTGAAGGAATAAAACATATTCAACAAGCCAGGCGAGATAAAAATTCCAGATATCCATTGGTGGTTGTTGAATTGCTGGCATTAAAGGGAAACGTTGACCAAATAAAGGAATTTGTTGGGCTTTGCAAAAAGTTAAATGTTGATGGAATTCGTGTCAAGACTGCACACCTGTTAAACCTCGATGATGCAGAGAATAAAGTTCCAATGGGCACAAAGTACAGTCGTTATAAAGTTGCCAATGATGGGAGTATCGCATTAAAAGGAAATGGTAGCAGTTCGTGCTCTGCACCCTGGTTTAAACTTTCTGTAACTCACGATGGATGGGTTGTCCCCTGTTGCTTCGATAAAAGCTCAACCTTTATTATGGGGACAATCATCACTCAAACCATTCGTGAAATATGGTTTTCGCATCACTATAACAATTTCAGGAGAAGATTAATACGAAATCGCAACGAACTTCCTGTTTGCTCCTCCTGCCCTCAGGGACGAACACCTCTTGATTTTCATATTGGTTGATTAAACAGCATATCAATGTCTGTTGCGCTTTGCTCAAAGCATTTACCCATTTAAAAGAGTATTTGGGAGAAGTCTTGATGAATGTTTGTTAATAAACTATAGATCAAAATAATACAGGCAACAGCCCTTAAATCATAAAAAAAGTTTAAAGTAAAAGCAACCTTTTTATAAAAAAAAATATCTGGATAATAATATGCAATCATAAACAGCGTTTGCTTAAGATGTTGATTTATTGATTTCCCTAATTAAAAAAATTGTACTTTTGCCCCCTTAATTTCAAATTCCAATCAATGCAACAATTTGATCAAATTAAGTTTAGGCAGATTAATAATATTACCGGATGGTTTGCCTTTGCCATAGCAACCATTGTTTATCTTCTGACGATAGAGCCCACCGCTAGTTTTTGGGATTGTGGCGAATTCATAGCAAGCGGATATAAACTGATTGTTGGCCATCCTCCGGGAGCACCCTTTTTCATGCTTCTCATGAGGTTCTTTACCATGCTGGCACCAACCAAAGAGCTTATACCAATTTTCGCCAACTCCCTGTCGGCATTGGCCAGTTCGTTTACCATTCTCTTCCTTTTTTGGTCAATAACCCATCTTGCTCGCAAACTTGTAGCTACCAATGACGATACCTATTCCCTTACCCAACTTTTATTGGTTATGGGAGCTGGTTTGGTTGGTGCTTTAGCCTACACTTTTTCTGATACATTCTGGTTTTCGGCCGTTGAGGCTGAAGTATATGCCACATCTTCACTTTTTACTGCGTTGGTTTTTTGGGCAATCCTCAAATGGGAAAATGTAGCCGATGAACCCCACGCAAACAGATGGATAATTTTGATTGCCTACCTCATGGGGCTTTCAATAGGAGTTCACCTATTGAACCTATTGGCAATACCTGCAATAGTCATGGTATATTACTTCCGCAAATATCAGGTAACACCCTGGGGTGTTGTGAAGGCTTTAGCATTGAGCGTTCTGCTATTGGGAGTTGTGATGTACGGAATAATTCAGGGTTTTGTTGTTTTTGCCTCCAAGTTTGAGTTGCTATTTGTCAATGGATTTGGGCTTCCATATAAATCAGGAGTATTCTTCTACTTTTTGGTTATTGGTGCTCTTTTAGTTTGGGGGATTCGCTACACCCATAAGAACAGGAAACCTGTTCTAAACACCATCCTGCTTGGCTTTACAGTAATAATAATTGGATACAGCTCATTTGCTGTTATCGTTATACGTTCAGCAGCCAAACCTCCCATGGATCAGAATAGTCCCAATAACATGTTCTCTTTGCTATACTATTTGAACCGTGAGCAGTATGGCGATCGACCACTTTTTAAGGGACATTCGTTTGAAGCACCCTTAATAGATCGATTAGAGGGTAATCCTCAATACATCCAAAAGGATGGTAAGTATGTAGTTGCTTCCCGAAAGGCAAAATTGGTATACGATGATCGATTTATTTCTGTTTTTCCAAGGATGTATAGTTCCGAACCCCGTCATGTTGAGGCATACAAACAATGGAGCAACTTCAAAGGACATCCAGTTAGGCTTTCAGGAAGAGGGGGGGAATCAGAGATAAGATATATTCCAACTTTTGGCGAGAACCTCAGGTTTTTCTTCTCATATCAGTTAAGCCACATGTATTGGCGATACTTTATGTGGAACTTTGCCGGCAGGCAAAACGATATACAGGGACATGGAGAAATTGTAAAGGGCAACTGGATCAGCGGAATCCCATTTATCGACTCACCTCGTCTTGGTCCTCAGGAGGAACTTCCTGCCACATTTAGAAACAAAGCCCATAATCGGTACTATATGCTTCCTCTTATTCTGGGTATTGCCGGGCTCATATTTCAATACCTGCGAAAGCAGAAAGATTTTTGGGTGGTAACACTTCTGTTTGTCCTCACTGGAGTTGCCATTGTTGTTTACCTTAACCAAACTCCATACCAACCAAGGGAACGTGATTATGCCTATGCTGGTAGTTTCTATGCTTTCAGCATTTGGATAGGACTAGGGGTAGTTGCATTGTTCCAGGCCGTTAGAAAAGCTGTCGATAAGGCTCCCGGTGCAGTGATTACTACTACGCTTTGCTTAGTTTTTGTTCCAGGACTTATGGCATATGAGAATTGGGACGATCATGATCGGTCAGGCAGCTATTTGGCTGTCGATTTTGCCTACAATGCGTTGAACACTTGTGAACCCAATGGCATAATCTTTACCTACGGAGATAATGATACTTTTCCTCTTTGGTATGCTCAGGAAGCGGAGGGTATTCGTACCGATGTCAGGGTTAGCAATCTTAGCTATTTACGCGCTGATTGGTATATCGATCAGATGAAGCGAAAAGCTTATGAATCAGATCCTCTTCCTGTTAGTATGACACAGGATAAATATGTTATCGGAGCACGCGATGTGGTATTGGCAACCGACAGGATAGCGCAACCTGTTCATGTTAAGCAAGCCATTGACTTTGTTCTCAGCGATGATCCAAATACTAAGGTTAACTCTCCTTTTGAAAGAAACCAAAAGGTTGACTTCTTTCCAGCCAGAAATCTATTTCTACCTGTTGACAAGGACCTAATTGCCAGAAAAAATGTTGTCAGGGATCAAAGGCATAACTTGGTAGTTGATACTATGAGTTGGAGATTACCCAGTAATTATTTAATGAAAGATGGACTATTCCTTATGGATCTTATGGCATATAATAACTGGGAACGGCCTGCTTACTTTGCCATTACTGTTAGCACCGATACTTACCAGAATCTGGATAAGTTTTTTCAGCTCGATGGGCTAGCATACAAAATAGTTCCCATTGAAACCCCAAGAGTCGGAGGAAAATACGGTTCCGTTGACACTGAGATTCTGTATAACAACCTCATTAATAATTATCAGGTGAGAAGCATTAATGATCCCAAAGTTTATCTGAACGAAAACAGCACCAGGATCATTTCCAACTACCGAAATATCTTTGGAAGGCTTGCTCACGCTTTGGTAGAAGAGAATAAGAAAGACTCCGCAATTTTTGCCCTTGACAAGTGTATGGAGTTAGTACCCCCACATATAGTACCCTTTAATTTCTTTGCTCTTTCTTTAATTGAGGGATACTATAAAGCTGGAGCTATCGATAAAGGGATTGAGTATTCCAACATTTACATGGAACAATGCGCCGAAGAGTTGATGTTTTTCCTTTCTCTACCCGACAATCTTTTCAGAAACGTTAGGAACGAAACAGAGTTAAACCTTTATATACTTCAGGAATTGCATAAAATGGCTTCAACTCATGGAGAGAATGAGCATAAGAAAGAAATAGAGAATCTTTATGATTTGGTTGTACGAAAATATTCAATGGATTAGTAAGCTATGATAAATCTTAGCCCTCCAAGATTTTTTACCAATCTTTTTCCAAATGTAGTTTGGAGAATGTCCGGCGACATTAATAAGGTTTACCTAACCTTTGATGATGGACCAACCGAGAAGGTAACACCCTGGGTATTGGATAAGCTAAAGGAGTACAAGGCTAAGGCAACATTCTTTTGCCTGGGCAAAAAGGTAGAGATGCACCCCGATATTTACCAGCGAATTCTTGATGAGGGGCATTCTGTGGGAAACCATAGCTATAGCCACTTAAAGGGTTGGGAAACACGAACCGGACAATACGTTCAGGATGTAGATTTGGCAGCCGATCTAATTAATAGCGATCTTTTCCGTCCACCCTATGGGAGGATTAAAGCTGTGCAATTTCGCATACTAAAAGAACGGTATAGGATAATACTATGGGACGTTTTAAGCATGGACTACAGCCGCTGGGTTACACCCAGACGATGCGCTAGCATAGTTCTCAACAACATACATCCAGGTGCCATAGTTGTTTTCCACGACTCGAAGAAGGCAGAAAAGAACATGAAATACGGCCTTGAGAAGTTGTTGGAAGAGGTACAAAAAAGGGGATGGCAATATGGTCTAATAGAGTAATATACTCTCAGTAAGTTACTTCAAATTTCTTTTTCTGAAATATTTTCTTTTATAGGCATTGACGTGTTCCTTATACCAATGCTTATTGCCCAATCGGGCAAAAACGTAATTTCTGGCGTTTTTATCGAATAAAGTTCTGAATGGGAGGGCGATATATTTAATAAAAGCATTTATTAGGAAGTGATATATCATCAGCTCTCTTCGAGTCATGGTTAGCGTCCAGCTATGCCTTTTTAGAAGGAATTTATTTCCTTTCGTGGTGGTATCGGGTAGTGGCAGGTCAAAAACCTTATGCATAAGCTTAAGGTAAGCATTGCTCTTTCGCCAATGGTGCTTAAATTCATTGAATGTTTTTTCAACACTTTTCCGCTGGCTTAGCAGAAGTAAATCGAATAGGTTACGAAGAGATACATCGGCATGATAGTGAGCATTGTGCATTAGCTGCGAATGCAGAAAATTGTGGATGATCTTATTGCCATCGCTCATTACCCAAAAACCAGTTTCGACGGAGGAGGGATTTTTGGTTTCAAATACTCTTTCCGGAGGGAAGGATTTTAGGTAATGATATTGCACGGGCAGCCTGTGCAACTCAACACCGGCAACACATCCTTCCTTAAGCAGAATAGGATAGTGCATGGTGGATGGGTAGGCTAAAGGATTAAAATCCTTCTGGGTTCTGTAACCATTGTCCATAAGCGCCTGAGCGGCTTCAAGCATTCTCTCACCTTCAATCAGTATATCGATGTCATATACCATTCTTTCACCTATGTCGTGGTAAAGCCCATCGAAAATATTGCCAGTGCCCTTCATATAGACGCTACTGATCCCCTTCCCGTCAAATATGTACTGAATGTTTTTTGCCTCCTGCAGAATACTTGTATTACGCACGATATTTAGCTGATGAATTTGTTCGAGGTATTCGTTTAAATCTTCAGGTAGGTGCGATAGCAGTTGATGATCCCTTAATGTTAAATACAACGATTGGAGCACAAGATTATCGCTGCCTACAAGAACCCATTTCTGCCAATCCTTCTTTTCTCGGGGTAAGATTTTAATAATATCTTCTACCCTTTCTGGCTTTACTTTAAGCGATAGAATGCGTGAGATAATATTGAAAATCTGTTTCTTGTCCATGCTCAATCCATTAACTTGCCGAGTGCCTCAATCGCTTTTTCGCTATTTCCATACTCCAACCTGTAGAATTTCAACCCTGTAAACCAATCCATGAATTGTTCGGCCCGCTTCAAATCGTTACCTACCCATGCCTCCTCCAGAAAAAGGCCAAGCGCTTCCAGTTTTGATATTGGTTTAAATATTATTTCCTTTTCCCTGCAATATTTTATGAAAACAACATTTTTTATTTTGCCGGGTAGAGCCTTTATATCTTTTTGCATTTGCCTAGCGTAACCCATTTTGCCACTGGTCGTTGTCTGGATTTTCAACCCTTTGGAGCAGAGCAGCTGAATGGCATCATTTTTAACGCATAATGCTGCCGGAAAAGGGTAAGCATTTTTACTTTGTGCTTCTACCGGCACATAATCATCAGAAAAAAAATCAAAACCATTTAGTATTAAAAAACCTGCCATTGTACTTTTACCCGAACCCCCGGTAGATGTTAGTACAATTATTTCATCATTTTTCCTAAGGGCTGAACCGTGAATAAATGCCAGCCAGCTATTCTCATCCTTTTGGTAGAGGTAGTTGGAAAGTTCTATGTATAGCAAGCGCTTGATTTGCCCGGGTTCCTCTGCCGAGAGGCACTTGCCTTCGGTGCCATTGATCCTTATTGCGTAACGATCCTCGTAGGGGAATACCTCGAGGGTGAAAGCATTTTCGTCTGCTGTATCAACTTCCAGATGTGCCAGGGGCAGATGAATGTATTGCTCAAGGAAGGGGGAGCCATACACCATGATAAAATTTTTGCTTTGATATGAATAGCTTCTCTGCTTTTTCTTTGGGAGTGTGTATAATGATGCTTCCCGGGTATTTCGGGTAAAGTCGGGTAGTTCAAAATCGGGGTTGAAAAGTTTATCTAACGATTGGTAAATATTTTCAACGGTAGCTATTGCTTGCTCTTCAGGAACTGATAATTTTTGGGAAATCTCTTTTGCGGCATCTTTAAGGCTTAATCGCTTCTCAAATAAACAAAAGATGAGCCATTGCTGCTCATCGAATTGTACCCACTGGTTGCTTGCCTCGAACCATAGTATATGGGCTTGCTCTATTTCTTTTACCAGGTAAGCCACAGGGTTGGCTGAAGGGTTATAATATATTTACTACCATTCCCAATCATCACCGGGATCACCGGGATCATTATCGCTTTGGGCATATGCCTTTGTGGGATTATTCAGCAAAAGAAACATGGTTGAAGCAGCAAAGGCAGCATAACCCATTTTGCGAATGGCTTCCCTGCGGGACATCCCCTCCTTTTCGTCCAAATTACTATTTGTATCTATTTTTTCTTTTTTATTCATGATGCAAATTTAGAAACTTTTCTTTTACAAATGGTTGAAATTTTTACCAACGAACAAGTTGTTCCTGTAAACAAGCTTATTTTGTGTTACTAATGCAAATTAACAGTTGAAAACAACTCTTATTTAATCCTGTTAATCGATAGAATATCAATAATTTGAATTCTGCTGCTTTGTGTAACTTTGTGTCTTAGTGCCTTAGTGGCAGAAATAATAATAGCCACAAAGACACGAAGTCACAAAGGATCACTAAGAAATACGAGAATCATTTTATTCAACTGTTAATTCGCATTACTAATTAATAACAATTCTTTTGGTTAATTTGTTTTTACCATCGCTGATTGTAATCAGATAAACTCCCTTTGCCCTATCTTTCAGCTTAATAACATCCTGAAGAGTTCCATTTGTTGGGATATACTCTTTCTGGTAAACCAGATTGCCAATGGAGTTTAGTATGGTAACGTTAACCTTTTGCGATGTTAAACCGCTAATATCCAGATTAAACTCTCCGCTCGATGGATTTGGGTATAGGCTAAAGTTCCAGGGCGACATTATTTCTACGCTGGTTGGTCCCACGTTAACAACAGCGCTATCGCGAGTTGAACAACCATATTGGTTGGTTATTTCAGCCCATACATCATACCTTCCTATTCCCCAATCCGATCCAACAAACAGGTATGTTTGCTCTGTTGATCCGTCAAACCAGAGGTAACCCTCAAACCCTTCGCCTGCATCAAAAAGGTACTCTTCCAGAACAGTAATGCTAACTTCATCCGAAACCAGAATTAGTTCAGGTAAAGGATTAACGGTTATGGTAACCTCTTTTGTTACTTGGCATCCAGTGGCAGTTATGGTTGCTGTAACAGTATATGTTGCCGTCTCGGTTGGTGTAAACTCTTGTCCGTTGACCACACCGTTGTCCCAAACATAGGTATTGGCATTCCCCGTTGCGGTGAGGGTAACAGATTCTCCAAAGCAAATTTCAAAGCTATCGGGAACCTCAACCTCGGGCAATGGGTTAACCGTTATGGTAACCTCAGCGGTAGCCTGACAGCCAGTGGCTGTGTTGATTGCTGTTACGGTATATGTTGCCGTTTCGGTTGGTGTAAACTCCTCCCCGTTGATTACACCGTTGTCCCATTCGAACAGATCAGCATCCCCCGTTGCGGTGAGAGTAACAGATTCTCCAAAGCAAATATCAAAGTTATCGGGAACCTCAACCTCGGGCAATGGGTTAACCGTAATGGTAACCTCAGCGGTAGCCTGACAGCCGGTGGCTGTGTTGGTTGCGGTTATGGTATATGTTGCCGTTTCGGTTGGTATAAACTCCTGCCCGTTGATCACATCGTTGTCCCATTCGAAGAGATCAGCATCAGCGGTAGCGGTAAGGGTTACCTCATCACCAAGGCAAACGGAAAAATCTTCCGGTATTGTTATGGTAGGCAATGGGTTAACAACAATCATCTTGGGTTCTGACTCCGCCGAGGAACCTCCAACAGAAACGATTACCTTGTAGTTGCCCTCCTCGGTGGCATGGTAGGTTTTGAATGTGGCATCGGGGATTAACTCCTCGTTCCTATACCATTGATAGTTAACCCCAATGGCGCTGGCAGTAAAGGTTACATCCACAACCTCATCTTCGCAGTAACTAAGCTCATCGGTTGTTGTTATTTCAACTTCGGTTACAACCCTGCCAATATGTAGGTAAAAGCGACCCAGTGCCTCTGCAGCAGGGGTAATGGTTGCAGAATAGCTCTCGGTATTAATAATTGTGAAAACACTGGCTTCCCTATCCTCAAGCCATACAGTTATATCATCGGGCAAAGTGATTGAGGATACCGAAAAGGTAACATCTTTATCTTCGGTGATATTGTAATGCAAACCAATGGGAATAACCATTACCTCATCCCAGTTGTTGGGTAATGCCTGAACCATAAGGTTCAAATCGCTTCCTTCATCAGGCATTCTGGTGAAAAACTTGTAGTTGTTGTTTTCGCTAAAAAGTCCGGCATCATAACCCACGTCAAGGTCTGAAGTCATGTCAGCATTGAAGGCGATGGATGTTTTTAAAACCTGGGAAGCAGCATTCTCAACCTGAAGTATTAATTTACTCCACCCTTCACTAACTTTACCCGATTTATAAAAATCTGGATTTTGGTGTGCACGCATACCTGTTTCAAAGGTAACAGATCCTCCGCCATCAGCAGCTTTTACAATAAATCCCTGGGCTAGGGCAGTATAGTCAAGCTCTAAATCGGGAATTTTATTGATTACTTCATAAATTTTATCTGAAGGATTCCAAATGTATAAACCATAGTAATTTTCATTAAGTTGATCTCCATACTTTGCCAAAAAACCCGATCCTTCTTCTACGAATTCCACGTATAATGATGAAGAAAAGGGATTTCCAATACCATTCCAACCGTAGCCCGTGCTGACAATGTTTTGGGTTACGTTTGATGCATTCAGGTTCCCTTTGAACTCCAAGGTTCCGGGTGAAGCCAATCCCACAGAGTACATTATGCCTGGTTCTAAATTTCCGGATTGTGCAAGAGTATAATACGACGACCAACCTGTTCCGGCAATATAATGCTGCATGGCATAAAGGCTTCCGTTCTGATGAATTACACCGGTGTTCTCGCTTAAGAAGTTGTTAATACTTTGCCCGGAAACCGGAGATGAGATCAGATGGAATTGAAGTTCGCCGGTTACGTAACGTTGAACTGTTGCCTGAACCCCTGTGCTATTTAAAATAACTGAAGCTGTACCAGAATTGTCAGATTCGATAAGCAGGCCATTAACGCCTCCGTTGTTAGTTAAAGTACCATTTGAAGTTATTCTAGCACCAGGGCTAACAGCCAATACACCACCTTCACTTATGTTAATAGAACCTGCACTAGATGTAGTTAGCTCTGCGCCGCCGCCAATTACTAAATAATTTATTGTAATAGCGCCAGTTGTTCTTGCATTGTAAGTTTTAGAGGAAATACTAATGTAATCATCACTGTTGGGAACAACACCTGTGCTCCAATTAGAAGTTGTAGCCCAATTATTTGAACCGCTCGATACACCTAACCATTTAACCCACTGTGGCAAAAAGGGATACCCGTTGTTTTGGGATGCCTGAATTGCCCAAACCTCAAGGAAATCCCAGTCTACTGAAGTAAAAGATAGTTTAGTTTTCATTTGGGCAGTGGTCAAGGGTGTTCCATTAGACCCAGTAGCAATTCCTGAAGTTTGGGAGTCCCAAAAACTGTTAGTAATAACACCATTTGAATTTAGACTAACTAGGCCTCCTTTATTGTTACTTGCTGCTGATACAAGACCAGTTGAAAAACAATTTGTTATTTCATTATAGTTTCTACCTACAAAACCACCGGTATGATTTGATGCAAGTGTACTTGTACTTCCAGTTGATATAGAACTCCTAGAGTATGAGTTCGAAATTAAACCTGTATTGTTACCAACAAAACCTCCTGCGGCGGCCCTAAAATTGCCTACCAAAACACTCCCATAAGAGTAACTTAAGTCAATATCTCCAGTATTTGAACCAACCAATCCACCAATTGAACCACCATTAGTAGAAATCTTCTTTACCGAACCGGATGCACCACAAAAAACTATAGTACTATTATTTTCTCCAACAAGGCTACCCAAAAAATCAATGCCACTAACTTCTACACTTGAATAACTGTTAGATATCAACCCGTTGTTATCACCTGTAATTCCTCCTAAATATTTTTCACCTGCAACCTCCCCTGATACAATGCAATTAGAAATTGTTCCTCCTTGGTTCACCCCAACTAATGCGGCTACATAATCTACCCCAATGGAATAAACACTTAAAACAAGATTACGAATTTCGGCAACCTCTTCAATAAATCCAAAAAGACCAACACCTGTGCTTAAATTTTCATTCTCCTTCTCGCCTATAAATAGGTTTGAAATTGAGTAACCGTCCCCGTCGTAACTGCCAGTAAAAGGAGTCGACTCATTTCCAATTGGAAACCAACCCTGCTCATCAAACCAATCTTCAGTTTCGGATGCATCAATATCATCAACTTGGACATAGTGATAACCCCATCTCGATTCATTAACATAAATCCAGTAAAGGTTTTCAAGTATGGCAATTTCATATGGATTACCAATTGAACCATCGCCAGATGATGGTGCAGTAGGGGCTTGAGCATGCAAAGAGTTGTTTGCAACATATAAATTTGTAAACAAAACTAAAAATATTAAGTATATTTTTCTCATAGCTTTGAGTTTTAAATCGAATTAAAAAAAGACTGTAGACTAATACCAATACAACGTAATTAAGTTTCGAATAATTAGTTTTTTTTATTTACAAACAAGTTACAAAGGTAGTAACAAAAAAACAGTTACGTTTGTTATATGGTATTTAACTTATGCAAAGATAGTTCCAAAATATTACCCATCAATTACTCACGTTACTTCTAGATATATTCATATGTACGATAAATATACTTTTTGGTTTCCTGAATTTTATTAAGCTTACTATTTAAAAAATCGATTAAGAAATCGTTTTTTTGTCGTTTTAATAAGTATTAAATACATTGATTTGCTAAGGTATAAAAAAATGACCAATTAGCACAGTTTATAATTGTATTATATTTTATGGTTTTTCAAATTAGCAGATTTTATTAAAAAGAAGCAGATTATTTCCATAAACCGTTGTTATTCATTTACACAGTTTGGTCTTTTAATCTTATTAAACAAGCCATCTATTTTATACGCAATGCCATCTTTTTATTAATCTTAATCACCCTGCTAATTGAACAATTATAATCTGTTAACGTTTGGATTATTTGATGAATGGTAAAAAAAATGTGTCGAATTAATGAATTGATAGCAAACATATTATATTATATAAACGTATAATTATATTACCTAAATAAAAAATACTTAACTTGTAATACTTTTGCAGGTTAATAAAATAATTGCCATGAGAAAAAGGAAACCTAATATGAAACTGCTATTTCTGTTGGTATTCCTTCTTTTTGCAGGAAAGGTAGCAGGACAAACCTATTTGCTGGAATCATTCGATGGAGAAACCTTTCCTCCAAATGGGTGGACCCAAACACAATTATCTGGCACTGGGCTTTGGGAAAGATGGACATTAGGCACTACACCAAATTGCTCACCATATTCTGGTTCTGGAATGCTTGGGTTTAAAAGTTTTGATTATTCCGCAAATACAAGTGCAGTCCTCATCTCGCTAAGTATAGACTTATCAGGCAGGTCAAATTTGAAGTTGCAGTTCTGGATGTACCGTGATGATGGCATAACATCTAAACTTGATGTTGTAGATTACTATATCAACACAAACCCATCATTAACCAACGCATACTTACTTGGGACGATTAATCGTCCCATAACAGCCGATCCGGTTGAATCATCAACAGGATGGTATAGGTATGAATTTGAAATACCCGAAACGTTCAATGGAGCAGAAAATTACATTTTGCTAAAGGCAACCAGCAAGTATGGTATGAACATGTTTGTTGATGAGGTGCGTGTTTATGTTCCCGAAGCTGCGAACAATCCCCCTATAAACTTTGTAACCGAGGGGGTAACACAAACTGGGATGACTGTTAAGTGGACTGATAACTCGACAAATGAAACAGGATTTAGAGTATACATTTCCACAGACGAAATTAACTACTCACAGTACAATGATGATATTCCCACAACCACAAAAGAAGAAACCGGAAATGAATACACAAAAGAACTTACAGGTCTTATTCCCGGTACAACTTACTACTTCAGAATTTCAGCATTCTACGAATTAGAATCTGATTACCTTACGGGAAGCCAGCAAACCCTTGAAGCAGGGCAAATTATTTCCACAGGGAACGGTAATTGGAATAGCGCTATAACATGGAGTTCAGGAGCAGTTCCAACTTCAACAGACAATGTTCTTATTGAGGAAGGAGATACGATAACCCTTAACGCTACGGGATATTTTAATAACTTAACGGTAAATGGTTCATTGGCTTTTCAGGCTTACACTCTAAATGGAAACAATCTTGATGTTTCCGAAGGGGGAAATGTGAGCATTTCTTCAGGTGTTAATGCTAATCTTTCATTATCAGGCAATGTCACCAATAGCGGAACACTTAACTTTTTCCCATCCGATGCTATTTATGGTCGTATTACCTTTGTTGGAGTTAATAATCAGACATTTAATTCAATCGGCACAACAAATATTGGAAATATTGCTGTTAACAAGGGAAATTCAACCAATAACGTTATTGAAATAATTACCAATGAAACATTTAGTGTAAAAAACAATTCTGCTGCGAATTTCCTTACTCTAACCAATGGAACTCTAAAAATATCAGGTACCGCATCAGTAGCAAACAACGTCTTCCCATCCATTGGATATACAATTTCTGAAACGTGCGGTTTTTGGCTTAATAATCCCAACTTTGAGGTTCTGGGGCAAAATGCACCCAGTCAAAATAATGGTTTGTTAAGAATAACTGCCGGAACATATAATGTAGGTAATACAACTGATAATTCAATGGCTGCAGGGAGTAACTCGAAGTTTATTATTGAAGGAGGGGTACTAAATGTTGCAGGTCGTTTTTACACAGCTAATCCAATCGAATTTAATCTAGTTGGCGGAGAGATAAACATAAATATGCTAGGGAATACCTCTAACAATGCATCGTTTGGTTTAGTATCCTCATCAAATACGATTAATATTAGCGGTGGTAAAATCAACTTAATTAATGGAAGTAATGCACCCACCCCTTTAGATTACAATATTCAGGGTTCAAATATTAGCATTACTGGAGGAACTTTAAATGTTGGGGTTGAAGCAACACTTTCCCCATATACATTTCGTATTCGAGGCAATACACCCAGTCTGGTAATTGATAATACCGAAAATGCAAAAACCGCTTTAATCTCTGCCTCAACAAATGTTTATGGAGATATAACTGTTAAAAGTGGCTCAACACTTAATACCCAAATACATTCGATTCAAGTTATAGGTAATACTAACAATAAAGGCGATGTTGTCAACAATGGTCTTATTACAAATTCTTCTGCAACAGGCTCAAACTTCTTTTCGTTTATAGGGGAGCATGGTGCTCAAACACTTACAGGAACGGGTTCCTTGGGCGATCCAACCACTCCTTTTGCCGGGATAACCTTTGCAAATACAGCAGGGGTTTCTGTTCAGTCGGCAATTGTTACCAACAGGGTTAATCTGTTAAAAGGAATTGTAACAGGATCAAATAACATTTCCCTTGGAAATGGAGAGGGCTCAGCACCAATTGTTCAGAGGGGTGGATCATCGTCGAGTATTGTAGGATCATTCGAACAAACCCCGGTGATTAGTTCGGGTTCATCGTACGGGGTAACCTACTCATTGGGTTTGGAACCTTTTATAACAGGGTTTGAACTACCAGCAGCAATTTCTGGAACGCTTCAGCTTACCACCAATGTTGATGTAACCATAGGAGCACCGGTGTCGGTAGGGAAGTTATCTTTTGCATCAACAAATGTTGGAAAAGTAATCACAAGTCAAGCAAATCTTCTTACAATCTCGGGTACTTCGCCCAGCGATCTTTTAATGGCAGAGGGTAATTCAGGGTATGTTATTGGTCCTTTAGCCCGAACCCTCCCAGTTTCACTTGAAACGGGTACCACCTATTTGTACCCTATTGGCAAAAGCGGCAAAAACTACTTCGAGTTGCTAAACCTAACCACATTAGCCGATGGTAATGTTATTATTAGCGCTGAGGTTTTTGATGAAGGTAGGGGTGGATCTGCAGGTACTTTTATTAAGGAGGAAAGCTTAGGTGAACGATACTGGGAATCCCAATTTATAACTGGTGATGAATATTTCATTAGCACAAATGTTAGGGTTACTCAATCTACTCCATTGCTTGACGAAGAAAGCGGACTTGCTCTTTCAGCAGATTTTGAAGGGAACTACAATTTAGTAAGCAGCGATTTTCCAGTAGCAAACACCATTTCATCGGATGTTATAACCGAACTTGGTTTCTTTGCCATTGGAGTAAAGGAGGTTGCTCAGATCTACGTTTCTTCAACCACAACCCAAACCAATACCGATATAGTTTTTCAGGACGATGAAGATATGCTTATAGTTGGGGTTGAGATTGTAACAATTGGCAATGACCCCGCTTTAGAAGTAACAAATATTGAATTTAGCACGAATGGTACAACCGATGTGGATGATATTGTCAACGCTAAGCTATTCTACACCGGAACCAACTCCAACTTTTCAACCAGCCAGCAGGTTGGTAGCACCATTTCTTCTCCAGGGTCAACCTTCAGCATCAACTTTTCTCAAGATTTGTTAGAGGGAACAAACTACTTTTGGCTTGTTTACGATATTTCAGAAAATGCCACTGATAAAAACCTTGTGGATGCTGAATGTATTAGTATAACTATTGGCGGAGAAACCAAAACTCCCGATATAACCGCACCTGCGGGGAACAGAATTATTCGGGCAAGGCTCACAGGAACCTATCTGGTTGGTGTTGGTGAGCAGTATGAAACCATAACCGAGGCAATATCAGATTTAAACCTGGTTGGTGTGAAAGGTTCAGTTATTTTTACTCTTACCGATGAGGAATATTCAGTTAATGAAACTTTTCCAATCACCGTAAATGAGATTATTAATAGCAGTCAGGACAACTGGGTGCTTATCAAGCCAGCAGCCGATGTTTCACCAATAATAACCGGGAATAGCACTAGCCCAATTTTTGTGGTAAATGCCAGCTACTTTGGGATTGATGGTTCAAATGCAGTTGAAGGTAGTTCAAGAGATCTTTCTATAATTAATAATGGCACAGGTGCTTCCAGTGGGATTATTTTATCGGCAAACAGCGGTAATAATGTGTCATATAAAAATATTATCGGGGTTGGTGGTTTTACTAGTGCAGGGTACGGAATAACATTAGATGGTGTTGAAAATGCTGTGATTGAGAATTGCCAAATTTCAAAAGTTAATATTGGTATACTTACAAAAGGAAATTCAAACCAAATAATAATTATAGGGAATGATATTGGCTCTTCAAACGCAGCAGATAAAGTTCACACAACAGGAATTGAAATTACTAATACTAGCGATTTTTTAATTTCAAACAACAATCTAGTTGGAATATCTTCAGCAACCATAGAAACAGCATCGGGAATTAAGGTAAGCGCAAATTCTTTCAATGGAAGTATCAAACGAAATACTATTAGCAATATTAGGAACACCAATTCTGCAGTTGGCTATGGAAGCAATGGCCTTTGGCTTAATTCGTCAGTAACTACTTCAAATATAAAAGTTTATAACAATTTAATTTTTGATATTGCTTCTTACGGTAAAAGTGGCTGGGGCATTAATGATAATGGCTATGGTTTGGTTATTACCAGCGGCGGTGGTTATGGAATTTACTTCAACACAATTCACCTTAACACCAATCAAACAAGCAGCAATAGTAGAACGGCAGGGTTAAATATTTCATCGGCGATAACTACAGCCAATACGCTCGATGTTAGGAACAACATTATAATCAACACGCAAACCATTGGAACCCGATATGCTGTGTACAGTGGAGCATTAAAAGCAGTTTTTGCTGATATCAACTATAATAACTATTACGCTACAACAGGTGTGGGATTCATTCTTTTTGCCCGCACAACCCTTACCCAGTGGCAAACCGGAACGGGGAAGGATGCTAACAGCCATAACGTTCCAGCATACTTTACATCGGCAACTGACCTAAGCCTAATTCCCAATATGAACTGTGCATTGGATGGATTTGGTACTCCAATCGATGGAATTGATAAGGATTTCAACGGAGTTGATAGGGATATTGCTTACCCCGATATGGGAGCTCTTGAGTTTACCTCCGGGCTTGCTACGCCTGAGGCTGTAGATGAACCAATCTGCATTGGAGAGGAGGTTCCGCCGCTTACTGCAACCACAGTGGGAATCGCCAAATGGTATTCCGATACGGAGTTGCAAACTCTGGTTTACACAGGCAACACATTTGAAACGGGTGATACCGAGGTAGGCAGTTACACCTACTATGTTACCGATAACCATGGAACCTGCATTAGCGAGGCAACTCCGGTAACTTTGCAAATTAATCCTCTGCCATCCATTACGGTTCCCGATGATTTCGCTATTTGTTTTGGCGATCCCGTTACGCTAACTGCCACCGGTGATGCCGATATTTATGAGTGGGATAACGATGTGGAGAATGGAGTAGAGTTTATTCCTGAGGACACACAAACCTACACCGTAATAGCCACCATAACAGCCACAGGATGTCAGATTGTCGATGAGGTTACGGTTACCGTTAAGCCTATTCCCGAGCCAACCATTTCAACCCTGGATAACCTTATTTACTGTCCGGGCGATGAGATCAGCACAGCATTTACCATTGATATTACCGGCGATAGTTACCAGTGGTTGCTTAATGGTGAAGAGATTCCCGATGCCATTACCAATGAGTTTACAGCTACCGCTGCTGGGGTTTATTCTGTTGTGGTAACAGACAATGGATGCCCGGGTGTAAGCAATGAGATCACCATAAGAGTTGTTGAAGAACCTATTATCAGTACGGAAGATAATCTTACATACTGCGAAGGCGAGACGATAAACACCCTGTTTACCATTGATATTACTGGCGAAAGTTACCAGTGGCTCATTAACGGAACTGAGATTGAGGGTGCAAACAACAACACTTACACTGCCATTACACAGGGTATTTTCTCTGTGGAAATGCTGGTTGAGGGTTGTATCCTAACAAGCAATGAGCTGGAGATTACTGTTTATCCTATCCCAGATCCGGTAATCAGCACAGAGGATGAGCTGGAATACTGTGAGGAAGAACCGGTAAGCGTTTTGCTTTCAATTAACATCACTGGCGATAGCTACCAATGGCTGCTCAATGGCAACTCAATTGATAATGCCACTGATATAACCTACACCGCCACTGACGGAGGAATATACTCTGTTGAGGTAACCGAAAATGGTTGTACGGGAGTAAGCAACGAAATAACAATAATAGTTTTTCCTTTACCCGAACCAACAATAAGTACAGAAAATGCGCTGACCTACTGCGATGGCGATGCCATCAGCGTGGAGTTCACCGTGGACATAGCCGATGCGCTGTACCAGTGGTACGATGAAGCAGGAGCTGTAGCGGGTGCCACCGATCAGGCATACATCGCTGAGGCAGCAGGAACCTACTTCGTTGAGGTGACTGTTAACGGCTGTACGGGCATCAGCAATGAATTGGAAATCGTGGTGTACCCCATACCAACTCCCACCATCAGCACAGGGGATGCGCTGACCTACTGCGATGGCGATGCCATCAGCGTGGAGTTCACCGTGGACATAGCCGATGCGCTTTACCAGTGGTACGACGGGGCTGGAGCCATAGCGGATGCTACTGATCAGACATACATCGCTGAGGCTGCAGGAACCTACTTCGTTGAGGTGACTGTAAACGGCTGTACGGGCATCAGCAATGAATTGGAAATCGTGGTGTACCCCATACCAA
>Ga0334882_1000512_pt1 | contig 59756 bp, 56 predicted proteins | sample GraSluR1_MG_5_FD_207226 | JGI IMG/M metagenome (GOLD analysis project Ga0334882, IMG submission 207226) | Sludge microbial communities from methane-producing bioreactor in Wageningen University, Netherlands - Granular Sludge_15_04-R1 | ecosystem: Engineered > Bioreactor > Anaerobic >... | reverse complement strand
CTTAATATATCCAGTGTCTATGACTTAGAGGTAACACTCCTTCCCATTCCGAACAGGCAGGTTAAGCTCTAATGTGCTGATGGTACTGCAGGGGAAGCCCTGTGGAAGAGTAGGTCGACGCTGGGTTCACAATGATCCGCGATAGCTCAACGGTGGAGCACTCGGCTGTTAACCGATAGGTTGAAGGTTCGAATCCTTTTCGCGGAGCCATTTTATTTTTTGAATATAATAACGCTAATTACAGATGTAGTTAGCGTTTTTTTATATTTAATAAATTGTTTTGAAAGTTATCTAAATATAGCTTTATATAAAATATTAAAAATTTTTAAGAAGTCTTATGGGATTTTATTGACTTATATCGTCAATATATATGAATAAGAATAAACAAAGCTATATGGGGGGTAAGACTATGAAAAAAACAGGAACATTGACACTAGCATTAAGCCTGATATATTATGGAATTTGGTTGGCATTGATAAATATAAATTCATCTCTAGCCAGGCAAATATTAATATGGTGGCCAGCAATATTTATATTATTTGGAATAGAAATATTGCTAGATTGTAAAAGAACAAATAATGCCAGAAGGGTAGGTTTTAATGTAGGATTAATATTTATGATATTAATATTTTTTATAACTAATCTAATATATCAAAAATATAATAATCCATTTGATTCAATTATAATTGATAATAATACATTTAAAAATATTAATGTAAATGGAAATAATGGAGATGTGAGAATTAATACTAGAGATAGCAATACTGATGCAAATTTAACCTGTAATATAGGACAATGTAGCTTCAATGAAGAAAATATAAATAGAGGAAATTTAATAAAAACTATAGGAAATGGAAGTAATAAAATTAAAGTTAATTTAAATATGAGTTCTATAAAAGTTAATAGTCAGGAGTGATAAATTTTGAGTGAAAATGAGGATGATGTAATTAATGGAATAAGAGCAGGAGACGAAGATTGTTTCATAAGATTAGTGGATATGTACAAGAAAAGAATTATAGCTCTCTGCTATTCCTACACAGAAGACAGTCATGAAGCTGAAGATTTATCTCAAGAAGTATTTATAAGTTTTTATAAGAGTATAAATGATTTCAGAGGTGATTGCTCAATTTCTACTTATATATATAAAATAGCAGTGAGAAAATGTTTGGATTTTAAAAAAAAGAGAAGTATGAAAGATATGTTAAGAGGAGTATTTAGGGATAAAGGCAAAGAGGATGAATTAGATGAAAAAATTTTTATTAGGCAATGTATAGATGAACTGCCTAAAGACATAAAAATTCCTGTGGTGTTATTTTATTATGTAGGTCTTAATCAAAAGGAAATAGGAAATATATTAAATATAACTCAAAAAGCTGTAGAAGGAAGAATATATAGAGGAAAACAAAAACTAAAGAATAAGATTCTAAAAGGAGGGGATACAGTATGCAGCAAAAGCCAGATTATTTAGATGATCTCATAAAAAAATCTGCAAGGCAATTTAATATTTCACAGAATTATAATGATAATTTAATGAGTAAATTAAAAGATGAAGATAGAGTAAATAAACCTATAGGATATAATTTCTTTTATAAAAATCGCATAGCTGCATTAAGTTTTATTTTAAGTGGAATTATTATGGCAACAATAGCCACAACTAATATTGATAATAAAATTGTAGATTTTCAAGGAAAAGTTAAGTCACAAGCTTTAATCTTTCAATATGAATATAATTATAAATTTGATTCAGTAAAAAACATTATAGGAGAGTGGTTTTAATGGAAAAAAGAAGTGGTTTTATTACTTTTGTAGTATCGCTTATTCCTGGAGCAGGATATATGTATTTTGGAATGTTAAAAAAGGGTTTAGAGACTATGGTATTGTTTTTTTTAATTCCCACAATACTAAGTTATGTAGGAATTAGTTTTATCATACCAGTATTTTTTATTCCCTTTTGGTTGTATACCTTCTTTAACACATATCAATTAGCACATAAATTTGATAGAGGAGAGATATTAAAGGATGAAAGTATATTTACTAATAGCAATATTGGATTTGGATTAGGAAAAGATAATGATAATGGATTTTTTAAGATTATAGCTTGGGCATTAATAATAGTAGGAATTTTAGCTATAATAAACAAGATATTTGTTGATTTTCAAATACTTTATGTATTAAGGTCATATATAGCACCAGTGTTATTTATTATAATAGGATTATATCTATTATTAAGAAGAAAAAAATAATATTGTAATAGTGGGAAAAGGCGAAGGTCAAGGCAAAGTATAAAGTTCAAAGAGCAAATATCAAATGAGGAAAAGCTTCGTCCTTTTCTCCTATTATTAGCTAAATAACTATAAATTATTCTAATTTTCTTATATTATTCCCATCACTTGTAATTACTATATCTCCATTTAGGTCTGTTCTATATATTTTACAATTAATACTTTTGAGTCTATCTAAGATGGTTTTATTGGGGTGACCATAATCGTTATTTTTTCCACAGCTTATAACTGCTATTTTAGGAGAAGCTTCTTTTAGAAAATCCTCACTAGAAGAAGTTTTACTACCATGATGAGCTATTTTTAGTACATCACAGGAGATATCAAAACCAGCATTTAGAATCTTTTTTTCATCATCTTCTTCTGTATCTCCAGTAAATATGAATTTTGAATTTTTATAGGTTATTTTTGATACTATGGAATAATTATTTAAATTTTCATAGTAAGTTTTTGAAGGAGATAATATTTGAAAGTTTATATTTTCACCTAAATTTATATAAGATCCTGGCTCCAAAACAGTGATTTTCATATTTTTACTTTTTAACGTAGTTATAAGATCTTTAAATATGGAATCTGTAGGAGGATTATATATTTTTGGACCTATAAATTTACCTATTTTAAAATTCTCAATTACAGCTTCCATACCTCCAATATGATCTTCATGAGGATGAGTTCCTATGAGGTAATCTATTTTAGTTATTCCCTGTGTCTTTAAATAAGATACTACTTTATCTTCAGAAAATTTTGGACCAGCATCAATAAGAATATTTTTGTCATTGATTTGAATTAATTCACTATCTCCTTGCCCTACGTTAATATAGTGGACGGTCAATATATTAGGATTAGAATTTATTTTTACTATGGAAGGAGAGACGGATAGTTTACTTGTAATGGAGTCTAGTGGGAAATTACAGCTGCTAAGTAAAATTATATAAATAAATAAAATAATTATAGATATAATTTTTTTTACTTTTAAGTTCATTAGTTAGTTCTCCTAAATGACATTTATATATTATTTAATAAAAATTTTAAATTAGAATAAAAAGTTATTATTAAGTATTAACAATATGGTAAATAATAATCAATAATACAGCAGTATTTTTGCATTATATTTCAATAATTTTAATTAAATATTTAATAATATAAAATAATTGTAAAGATTGTTTTACAAATATAGTATAAATTGAAGTTTAAGTGTAAGTTAAGAAAGTTAAATTATAGTTTACTTGAAAAATATACGACAAATTAGTATAATTAAACTACACAGTACAAATTTTTATCTGATAAATTTATAAGATAATGCTCTTATGTTTTTTAGATATAGTGCATATACAATAAGAGAAGAGGTAAAGATCATTATGTTTTTTTTCAAATACATCTATATTTTAGTACTAATGTTTTTAACCATATTTTTAAGGTTATATTTTTTTGTCCTAAAGAGGATAAAGTCTCGTGAGAAATATGATACAGCCTTATATAAAGTAGTAAATGGTTGGGCTGCTCATATATTAAAAGTTATAGGTATAAGTGTCAGTGTAAAGGGAATGGAAAATTTACCAGAGGGTAATTGTTTAGTGGTATCAAATCATCAAAGTAATGCAGATTTTCTAATACTCATGGCAAAGTTAGATAAGCAGATGGGATTTATGGCGAAAAAGGAGATACTTAAGCTTCATATAGTAGGTACTTGGATGAAAGCCATGCATTGTGTGTTTATAGACAGGGAGGACATAAGAGAATCTTTAAGAGCCATTAATCATGGAATAGATAATTTAGAAAATGGCTATAGCATGGTGATTTTTCCAGAAGGAACTAGAAGTAAAAGTCACAATTTAGGTGAATTTAAAAAGGGAAGTATGAAAATGGCTACTAAATCTACAGTACCTATAGTACCAGTAGTTTTAGATAATACATTTAAGGTTTTTGAAGAGAGTAAGGGACAGTTAAAATCTGCAAAAGTAAGTATGTCTATATTAAAACCTATAAATGTGAAAGAATTGACTAAAGAAGAGAAAGTTAATTTAGCGGAAATAGTAAGAGAAAAAATACAAGCAGAATTAAATATTTTAGAAGAAAAATATGATTAAATTATACATTAATCTATGAATTAAATTTTGCAGCAAAGATTTTTTTATAATTATAAATATAAAATAGTAATAAAAAAACATCACTATATTTAGCACATTGTTAAATATAGTGATGTTTTTATAAAATTCATTAATTTTTATGAAATTCATAATTGCAACAAATGAATTTTAAGTTTCATTATTCAAAGCTAATTTGCTAAAATCGAAGGAAAAAAATCTTATGTATAAGTATTCAGTATTTAACTATTAGGATAAAATTTAAGGAACAATATTCTTAAGAATTAATATTATAGATATAACATATGAAATATTTAAGGTCCATATCTGCAAATAATGAAATATTTAGGGTTACAATTATAAAAAAACTGTGGTAAAATATTTTAGTAAATATTAAAAAAGATTATATTTTTATAATATTTATTCATAAAGCTTCACAAAATTCAGTAAAAGTAGTAAAATAATTATTAAAATATAATTTGTATAGACAAATTACTGTTATTACTTAAGTGAATTGAGGAGTGTCTTTACTTGCAATTTTACAATAAATGAGGAGTGATAGTGTGAAAGGTTTTGAATCTAATTTTAATAAAAATGATAACAGTATTGATTTCCATATAAAAGAAGTGGAAGAACCTAATTTATATAGAGATTTATTTCCATATTCAGAAATACCAAAGGTAAAATTTGATGGAAAAGCAGTTGAAATGGATTTGCCAGAGGATATTTGGATTACGGATACAACTTTTAGAGATGGTCAACAGTCTATGACTCCATTTAAAGTAGAACAAATAGTAAGACTTTTTAACTACTTACATGAACTTGATAATAACTCGGGAATAATAAGACAAACAGAATTTTTTACTTATACTAATAGAGATATAAAAGCTCTTGAAGAATGTATGGCTTTAGGATATAAGTTTCCGGAAATCACCACTTGGATTAGAGCTAATAAGGATGAACTTGCAAGGGTAAAAGAATTAGGCGTAAAGGAAACTGGTATGCTTATGTCCTGTTCTGATTATCATATTTTTAAAAAGCTTAAATTAAATAGACAAGGAGCTTTTAATAAATATGTTTCTGTAGTGGAAAAAGCATTAGAATATGGAATTGTTCCAAGAATACATTTAGAGGATATAACAAGAGCGGATTTCTTTGGATTTGTGGTTCCATTTGTAAATAAGCTTATGGATTTATCAAGACAATCTGGAATACAGGTAAAAATAAGAGCTTGTGATACTCTTGGAATGGGAATATCCTATGCATGTACAGCGGTTCCTAGAAGTATACAGAAGATAATAAGCGGACTTAAGAAATATTGTAATGTCCCATCTTCAGCTTTAGAATGGCATGGACATAATGACTTTTATAATGTAGTATCTGGTTCTTCTACAGCTTGGCTTTATGGTTGTTCCAGTGTAAATACTACGTTACTTGGAATTGGCGAGAGAACAGGAAATTGCCCACTAGAAGCCATGGTTATGGAATATGGTCAGATTAAAGGTAATACTAAAAATATGAATCTTCATGTAATTACAGAAGTAGCAAATTATTTTTGCTCAACTATGGGTTATGATATACCTGTAAGAACACCTTTTGTTGGAAGTGATTTTAATGTTACAAGAGCAGGTATCCATGCGGATGGAATACTAAAAGATGAAGAAATATATAATATATTTGATACTAATAAAATACTTGATAGACCAGTAGTAGTAGCAGTTAATGAATATTCTGGTCTTGCAGGAATTACAGCTTGGATAAATACTTATTTCAAATTAAGCGGTAGCGATAAAATAAGTAAAAGAGATGAAAGAGTAGCAGAGCTTAAGGAATGGGTAGATTCTCAATATGAAAATGGAAGAAGTACTGCTATAAGTAATAAGGAACTTGAACTAGTAGTAAAGCGAACTTTTCCAGAACTTATGTATGTAGAAGGCAGCTGTGTAGGATATAATAAATAGGAAATATAAATTAATCATAGATATTGAATATATACTTAATAATAAAGAATAGATTATAGAAATGAGGCTGTGCAAATGAGTAAAGAATATCAAATAACACTTATACCTGGAGATGGAATAGGGCCAGAGGTTACTGATGCGGCAAGACGTGTTATCGAAGCTTCTGGGGTAAAAATAAATTGGGATATAGTTGAAGCTGGAGAAAAAGTTATGGAAGAATATAATACACCTCTTCCAGACTATGTACTTGAAAGCATCAGTAAAAATAAAATTGCTCTTAAAGGACCAATAACTACGCCTGTAGGCAAGGGTTTTAGAAGTGTTAATGTAGCCTTAAGACAAAAGTTTAATCTATATGCTAACGTTAGACCAGTTAAGACTTATCCTGGTATAAAATCCAGATATACAGATGTGGATTTTGTGATTATTCGTGAAAACACAGAAGATTTATATGCTGGTATTGAGCATAAAATAGGTGATTATGCAGCAGAAAGTATAAAATTAATTACAAGACCAGCTAGTGAAAGAATAGCTAAATTTGCTTTTGAACTGGCTAAAAATGAAGGAAGAAAAAAGGTTACAGCAGTTCATAAGGCTAATATAATGAAATTTTCAGATGGATTGTTTTTAGAATCTGCAAGAAAGGTATCAGAAAGTTATAAGGATGTAGAATTTGAGGATGTAATTGTAGATGCCATGAGTATGAAGCTGGTACAGAATCCTGAGAGATACGACGTTTTAGTTCTTCCAAATCTTTATGGAGATATAATTTCTGATATGGGTGCAGGGCTTGTAGGGGGTCTTGGAGTAGTACCAGGAGCAAATATTGGTGAAGATATAGCTGTATTTGAGTCAGTACACGGTTCAGCACCAGATATAGCAGGAAAAGGACTTGCCAATCCTTTAGCTACTATACTATCAGGGGTTATGATGTTAAAACATATTGGAGAAATGGATGCAGCTAGTAGAATAGATGCAGCGGTAGAAAAAGTACTTCAGGAAGGAAACAAATTAACTTCTGATTTAGGTGGAAGCGTCAGCACTAGTGATTTTGCAGATGAAATAATCAAGAATTTATAGGATTCCTAAAAAAGAGTAGTGAATGGGCACTACTCTTTTGTATTATTTAAATACTCTTTTGAAGGTTCTATTATTCATTAATCTTGTATATATGCATAAGTTCATTATAGCTAAAGTTAATATTATCAATGCTTTTAAGGGTACAGATTAAAAAATAAGAGTATAATTATAAAAAACATTGCATATTTATAGAAAAATATTGCATAATTATAAAAAAGGATATATAATATCACTTGTAAAGTGTGAAGAGATTAACTGAATTATATATTGTGATTATAAAAATACATTGTATTTTAAGAAAATCTATTAATCATAATATATAATGTAAAAATGAGAAAAATTATATATTTTTATATAATGCGAAAGGATGATTTCATTATGAAAGATAAAGTTGTTTTAGCCTATTCAGGAGGATTGGATACTTCTATAATAATTCCATGGCTTAAGGAAAATTACGATTTAGATGTAATTGCAGTATGTGTAGATGTAGGGCAAAATGAAGACATGGAGGCTGTAAGAGTAAAAGCTGTAGCTTCTGGTGCTTTTAAAATATATGTAGAAAATGTTCAGGAAGAATTCGTAACAGATTATCTGTTTAAAGCAGTAAAATCTGGAGCAGTATATGAAGGAAAATATCTTTTAGGAACATCTTTTGCGAGACCATTAATAGCAAAAAAACTTGTAGAAATAGCACATAAAGAAGGCGCTAAGTATATATGTCATGGCTGTACAGGAAAGGGAAATGATCAGGTAAGATTTGAAACAAGTATTGTTGCTTTAGATCCTTACATTAAAATTATAGCTCCTTGGAGAATGTGGGATATAAAATCAAGAGAAGATGCTATAGATTATGCAGCAAAAATGGGAGTAGAGGTTCCTGTTACAAAGGAAAAAATCTATTCAATGGATAGAAACATATGGCATGCAAGCCATGAAGGCGGAGATTTAGAAGACCCAAGAAATGAACACAAAAGAGATATGTATGTAATGACAACACCACCAGAAAAAGCTAAAGATGAATCCACTTATGTAAGTATTTATTTTGAACAGGGAATACCTAAAAAAATTGATGGAAAAGAACTTCCACCAGTTGAAATGATGGAGCTTTTAAATAAATTAGGGGGAGAAAATGGTATAGGTGTTGTAGACTTAATAGAAAACAGACTTGTGGGAATGAAATCAAGAGGAGTATATGAAACTCCAGGTGGAACTATACTATATGCAGCTCACAATGAACTTGAATATTTAACAGTACAGAAAAACACTTATCATTATAAGCAACTTATAGCACAAAAATATGCAGAACTTGTTTATGATGGACTTTGGTTTACAGATTTAAAAGATGCTCTTGATGCATTTATCGATAAAACTCAGGAACATGTAACTGGAACTGTTAAACTTAAGTTATATAAGGGAAATATTATGGTAGCTGGAACAGATACACCTTACGCTCTTTATGATGAAGGTATATCTTCCTTTGGAGCTAGTGAATTATATGATCATAAAGATGCAGAAGGTTTCATAAAATTATTCAGCTTACCTTGCAAGATAAAGGCTATGAAGGAATTAAAGGAAGGTAAATAATTATGAAACTCTGGGGCGGAAGATTTAAAAATGCTGAAAGTGAGCTGATGGAGGACTTTAATAGTTCTCTCAGCTTTGATAAAACTTTATACTATGAAGATATAATCGGCAGCATTGCACACGTAAAAATGCTGGTTAAATGTGATATTATTTCTGAAGAAGACGGAAATAAAATTATCTCCGGTTTAGATTCAATTTTAAAGGATATAGAAAGCGGAAGTCTTAAAATTGAAGGAGACTATGAAGACATACATAGTTTTATGGAGGTAAATTTAATTGAGAGAATAGGTGATGCAGGTAAAAAGATGCACACTGCTAGAAGTAGAAACGATCAAGTTGCCTTAGATATGCGTTTATATTCAAAGAAAAAGGCCAAAGAAGTTGTGGAAAATCTAAAAGATCTTTTAGAAACTATAAAGATTTTGGCAGAGAAAAATAATTATATAATGCCTGGATATACCCATATGCAAAGAGCACAGGTAGTTACTTTTAAACATCATATGATGGCCTACTTCAACATGTTTTCAAGAGATAAAAAGAGAATTGAAAATGCCATAGATATATTGGATGAAAGCCCACTGGGCTGCTGTGCATTGGCAGGAACTACCTATAGCACAGATAGAGAGTTTACGGCTAAGGAGCTTGGCTTTAAAGGAGTAGTAAATAATTTTCTTGATGGTGTTAGTGACAGAGATTATATTATAGAACTTACTTCTGATTTTTCAATGGTTATGATGCATTTAAGCAGATTAAGTGAAGAAATAATAATGTGGAGCACAAAAGAATTTGATTTTATTCAATTGAGTGATGAATTCTCTACAGGAAGTAGTATTATGCCTCAAAAGAAAAATCCTGATGCTGCAGAGCTTATAAGAGGTAAATCCGGCAGGGTTTATGGCGATTTAGTATCAATATTGACTACAATGAAAGGACTTCCACTGGCATATAATAAAGATATGCAGGAAGATAAAGAGGGATTCTTTGATGCACTGGATACAGTGTTAAGCTGTATTAAGGTTATGAATGGTATGCTTTCAACTGTGAAGATAAAAGAGGGGTCTATGTTGAAGGCTGTAAAACGTGGATTTTTAAATGCTACAGAAGCAGCAGACTATTTGGTTAATAAGGGCATGGCCTTTAGAGATGCACATAGAGTCATAGGCGAAATTGTAATTTACTGCGAAGATAATAATATGCCTATAGAGGATTTGAATATTGAACAGCTAAAGAAATTCAGTCAGTTGTTCAGTGAAGACATATATGAATTTATAGACTATAAAAATACTTTGAATAAAGGTATAAAGAAATATATGAAATAATAACAAAATAAACTTAATGAAGTTTTATGATTTTATTAAGTTTATTTTTGTAGTAAAGGGAGAGTTTAGAACTATATTTATAGTTTTAAGCTCTTTTTGTGTTTTTTTATTTATGCCTATAGGGGAATAATTAACATATAATAAATAATACTTACATAAAATTATTATATGTTAAAATAAAAAGCCAATAAATGCAAAAAAATAAAATGCAATTTCTATAGTGCAAAAATTTCATTTTTATGTTATAATTAGAGCTGACGGTTGGAAAAATGAAAGAAATAACTATTCCATCTTGCGTTAAATTTAAAAGGGGGAGATTTTATGCGTAAAGATTTTTCACTTAGCAATGATAAAGCCATGGTGAATTTTACTTCAAAATACTGTGCTACTCATGAACAGTTGTTAACAAGTAACGGATTTAAAAGGGTTTTAAAGTCATACCTAAGCAGTATTGAAAAAAGAAATTCTAATGTTTATAAATACATAAGGAAAAGTACTGGTGAAATTGAAAAAGAAAAATTAGTAGATAATATAGTAAGTGTCTTTAAATTACTAATTGTTATGGACAGAGAATCTATATTGAAATTAAATAGTGAATATACAGTACTTTTGAAAGATAAAAATATAATTATAAGTTTTATAGAAGGGTTATACGGTTTTTGGAGAAGGTTAGAAAGATATACAATTGTTCAAAATACTAGAATAAACTATGGATTTGAAAGTGTAAATTTTATTGATGCTAACACTCAATTTTCAAAACTCATATTAGTTACTTATAGAAGAATTGAAGAAAATGTAATAGGAGCTAAGCCGAAGGTTTACAGACAGCTTCCTGCTGGAGGAAATGTAGGATTAATAATGAACTATGTAAAATGGGATATTCCAGAAGAATATGCCTGTTTAAAGAATGTACCTTTTATAGATTCAGTTCTAGTAGATCCTCCATTCATAATATATCCTAAAAAGAATACCAGATCAGGAATATTCAATGAATGCTTTGAAAACCCTATTGAAGGCTGCAAAATCAATTCAGATCATTGGTTCTGTTATCCTGCAAAGGTAGGGGAACTTTTAGCCTATGTATATTTCCATAGAGATTTTATGAGTCACGGTATTTCACTATGTAATCTCTTTGAAATGGCTTCTAGAGAAGAGTATGAAAATTCTAGACCAGATATAATATATGTGTTTGGCGGAAAAGATGATAGTGATGAGATTAAAACAGTGTTCTACGAAGATAAGAAAAATGATGTTATGGTAGGTTTTGTAAGCTACGGAGATGCTATTGATTATTTCGGATACATGAAAAAAATGACATTAACACTTCATAATTTAATAATGATTAAAAGAGGGTATCTGCCAATTCATGGAGCTATGGTGAACATTGTAACTAAAGATGATAAGGTAGCAAATGTCATAATCATGGGAGACAGTGGTGCTGGAAAATCAGAGAGTCTTGAGGCTTTTAGAGAGCTTAGTGAAGATTATATAAGTGATATGACTATTATCTTTGATGATATGGGTGTAGTAAAATTGGATGGAGATAATAGACCAAAAGGTTATGGTACAGAGATAGGAGCTTTTGTAAGATTGGATGATCTTGATCCTGGTTATGCCTTTAGAGAAATAGACAGAAGTATATTTATGAATCCCGATAAAATAAATGCAAGACTAGTTATGCCTGTAGCTACTTATAATGATATAACTAAAGGATATCCAATAGATTTATTCCTATATGCAAATAACTATGATGATGACGGTGAAAAGTTGGAATTCTTCAATAGTCTTGAAGATGCACTTCCAGTATTTAGAAATGGAGCTAGAATGGCAAAGGGAACTACTTCAGAAAAAGGACTTGTTAAAACTTATTTTGCTAATCCTTTTGGTCCTGTACAAAAACAGGAAGATACAGAAAAGCTGCTTGTTAGTTATTTTGATAAGTTCTTTAAATCTGGAATAAAAGTTGGACAAATAAGAACTTGTCTTGGAATTAAAGGGAAGGAAAAAGATGGGCCTAAAAATGCAGCAATAAAACTTTTTGAAACTATAAAAGCCATGCTTTAATAAGGTTATATATAAAATAGTATAAATTTTAAATCTATATATAATATCTATTAAAAGTTAGACTTTAATAAGTATGTTTATGATAAGGTATTTAAAATCTGTCTTACAATACATATATATGTATTGTAAGACAGAAACCTTATTTGTGAGTATTATCTATCTATACTTCTATCAGTATCCCTTCCTAGAAAAGATATTGCATATAATCCTGCTATACCAACTAGAGCATATATGATTCTTGTAAAAGTAGACATATCACCAAATAAAGTGGCAACTAAATCAAATCTGAAGAATCCTATTAAGCCCCAATTTATGGCTCCTATTATAACTAGTACCAATGAAATGATATCTAAACCTTTCATAATAAAGTTACATCTCCTTTATAGAAATTTATAATTTTATTATGTACAATTTTTATTAAATTATAACTTTTAGAGAAAACTTAATTCAGGATTATATGCACTGTTAAAATTGTATATTTCTGTCTATTGGCTGAGACAGTGATATAAAAGTACTTGTTCTTTGAACTCCATCTATAATTTGTATTTTTGTCATAAGCAATTCTTGTAAATGACTTATACTTTTACATATGACTTTGGAGAAAATGGAATATTCTCCTGTGGTGTAATGAAGTTCTACTATTTCGTTAATTTTCTTCAATTCTTCTAGTACATTTAAATATGCAGTTGCCTTATCAAGATATATTCCTATAAAGCAACATACATCATAACCTAATTTGGAATTATCAATGATAAGCTTTGTACCTTTTATAATCCCCAGGTCCTCCATTTTTTTCATTCTTACATGTATGGTTCCTCCACTTACATGACATTGTCTTGCTATTTCAAGATATGGTGTTCTTGAGTCCTTGACTAAAATGTCTAATATTTGAATATCAAGTTCATCTAAACCACTAATATTAAAATTCATCTAAATCAACTCCTACATTTAACAATCAATAATATTATAACAAATATATTGATAATTTATCAAAACAAAATTGAATAATTTTTAATAAGTTTCGTATTTTATAAATATATCAGCTAAAATTTATTAAAATAATAAAAAATAATCAATATACATATTATTATTGCACTTTTTATGGTAATTTTATACATAAAAAGTGCCTTATTTTTGTAATAGTTTTAATTAATAATGAAATGTTGTATAATTATTTTATAAAATTCATAAATTTTTCTGGAGGATTATAATGTTTTTAAAGGAAAAAAACTCTAAAATAGATATTGACTCAAATATACTAAATAAATACAAAATGGATAAAATAGCGTATTTTGACATTGAAACTACTGGTTTTGATAAATATGAAGATGTAATAATGCTTATATCCTTAGGGTGGTTTTTAGATAGAAAATCTTTTTATATAAAGCAGTATTATGCTGAAAATCCTAAGGAGGAAAAAAATATTCTTTCAGCCTTTAAGAAAGATATTAAAAAATATAATGCCTGGTGCTCATATAATGGAAAGGCTTTTGATGAACCTTTTATAGAAAATAGAATGTTAATAAACCATATAGATGATTTTGCAGCACCTTTAGAGCATATAGACCTGTATAGGCTTATAAGGCCCTATTATAAGCAGCTTGGTCTTGAAAGGTGTAATTTAAAAAGTGTAGAAAAATACATAGGCATAAATAGATTGGATCAAATAGATGGAGGAATAAGTGTAGAGCTCTATAATAAATATTTAAAGACCAATGATGGAAGATTACAAGAAATAATAATGCTTCATAATTATGAAGATGTACTAAATCTACCTAAAATATTTAAAGTAGTATTTGATATCGATAATTCTACAAAAATCGTAAGAGATAACAGTATAACAGAAAAGCAGTTGAAATATCTTAAATTTTTATTGCAGAAGAACAATATAAATATAGACACTCATCTTGATAGAATTTCTAAAAGAGCAGCTTCCAAAGTTATAGATGGTCTAATAAAGGGTAATTATGGCTCGGAAGAGGATGTTTTAGATATTATTAATAATAGTTATTAGTAAATATATTAATAATTCATTTATTATCTTTGAGATAAAAAATTAATCTGTAGGGGGTTTAGTTTAATATGAAAGTTAAAGAAATTATGAACAAAGAGTTTTTATATGTTAAAGAGGAGGATACTGTAAAAAAAGTATTGGATTTAATGACGGATAAAAAAGTAAATGGAACTCCAGTAATGAATAATAACATGGAAATTTCAGGTATAGTGGTAAAGGCAGATATATTTAGATTTTTAATGGAGCCAGGTCACTATGACAGCTATCCTATAAGTGCTGTTATGACTACAAATTTAATAACTGCAGAAGAAGAGGAAGAAGTAGAAGAAGCGGCTTTAAGACTTAGAAAAAATAATATAATAGCTTTGCCGGTAATAAATGACAAGAAGGCTTTAGGTTTAATAAGCCTAGAGAATATAGTGGATTATTTTCTAAAAGGAATTAACTAAAAAATAATTTTGGACAAGTATTTAAATTAAGTTTAGAACTAGTGGGAAGAGACGAAGCTCAAGGCAAAGTATAAAGTTCAAAGAACAAATATCAAATGGGGAAAAGCTTCGTCCTTTTTTCCATAGACGCATATATCGTGATTTAAGTTTATATGTTATCAAAAAAATTATATAAACAAAACCTCTAGAAAAACTCCTAGAGGTTTTGTTTATTTCTTTCTTTTATAATTCCCTTTCTATAGGCAAATAGAAGCATTTTTAGATCTTCTATTTGTTTTTGAAGCTCTATGCCTATGTCTGTATCTGCTACTCTCTTTCTTGCAGTAGAATGTTCAAGAACTACTAAGGAGGATAGTATATCAGTTTCTTCCTTTATAGCTTTTTCTGTGGATTCAAAGGGCTGATGAGATATTAATTGAAGGCCGAAAGAATTATAAATTAAAGTGTATCCGGCCATTCCTGTTTTATATTGATAGGCCTTTGAAAAGCCTCCGTCTATTACCATCAATTTTCCATTAGCTTTTATTGGACTTTCACCATTCTTTTTTTCTACAGGTACATGTCCATTGATTATATGGGATTCATTGGGGTTAAGTCCAAATTCTAAAAGTATTTTGTTGCATATATCTTCATTATCCCTAAATTCATAATAGGGATCTTTTTTTTCATAATGAGTCTCTTTTTCTGAAACAAAGTATCTTTCAAAGGTTGCCATCTTCTCTTTACCAAAAAGAGGAGATGAAGGTCCTGACCATAAATACCACATTATATCCGTATCATATTGCTTTTGTCTTGAGCCGTCTCTATGGAAAAAGCCCTCTCTTGTGATCATTTCCAAAACATCTAAAAGAGCCTTACCGCTGTATTCTTTTCCCTCTAATTTAACTTTTTTAAAATCTCCATTCTTGTCCATGGGAATGCATCCATGATATAAAAGGTTTGAATTAAATTTCAGATACAAACTTCCATTGGAAAATAAAAAACGAACATGTTTGTTTAATTTTTCACTGTTTAAAAAGGAAAATCTAAGCTTTTCTATAAGATCTTTTTCCTCAGGAGTGAGTTTATATGGATCTTTAGGATCTATAGTTGGAAAATTTGTATCCGTTAGCTTATAGACTTTTCCATCAAGGTGAATACAGCCTTCTTTATAGTCTATCTTGTCCAGTAGCAGCCTGTTGTCCATATTGAATTCAGGATGTCTTGATATAATTTCTTTCTCTAGTTTAAATTGAATTATGGATATGGCCTTATGCATTTGAGACGTAAGTTCAATTTCTTTTAAAGTATAGGTAGTTTCACCATCAAACTTTGGAAGAAAATTTTTACAAGGATCATCTTTGTAAAATTCCATTGCAAAAGTAGCAAGCGGAAGAAGATTTATTCCATAGCCATTTTCTATGGTATCTAAATTGGCATATCTTGTACATATCCTTATTACATTGGCGATACACACCCTTGATCCAGAGGCTGCACCCATCCATAGTATATCGTGATTTCCCCATTGGATATCTACAGAATGATAGTTAACTAAAGTATCCATAATTATATCTGCTCCAGGGCCTCTGTCAAATATATCTCCAATTATGTGAAGCCTATCTATAACCAATCTCTGTATCAATTTAGACAAGGCAATTATAAATTCTTGGGCTCTGTCAATATCTATTATGGTTTTTATTATTTCACCGTAATACTCATGTTTATCTACCCTGTCTGGTTCTTCGTGTAAAAGTTCTTCAATTATATAGGAAAAATCCTTTGGAAGGGCCTTCCTTACTTTTGAACGAGTATATTTAGATGAAACGTATCTGCATATTTCAATTAATCTGTACAGAGATATTTTATACCAGTCATTGATATTTTTTTCCTGCTTCAAAACTATATCTAATTTCTGCTCAGGGTAGTATATAAGAGTGGCAAGACTTTTTTTCTCTTTTTCTGCCAGGGTATTACCAAACACATCCTCAATTTTTCTTTTAATTACACCAGAAGCATTTTTTAGTACATGAATAAAAGGTTCATATTCTCCATGTATATCTGTAAGAAAATGTTCAGTACCCTTAGGCAGATTTAAAATTGCCTGGAGATTAATTATTTCAGTAGAGGCCTCATTTATAGTACCATATTGTTGCGATAATAGATTTAAATATTTTAAATTATTTTCAGTTTTTAAATTCAATATAGATTTGTTTATCATAAATAACATTCCCACCCCTTTTAGCCAATATGATTGTTGATATATCGTTTTCAATATACTATTTTAACACAATAATTAATTAAAAAAAAGGATATAATTATAATATTTAGTAAATATATTGTTATTAGAATATCATAATTGATGATTAGTATATCACAATAAGGAATAAATATTAATAATATGACAAGTAATATAGAAATTTAGTATAAATTGATGCCTTTAAAATATCAATTTTGAAATGTGTTTATGATTTGCAATATTTAATTACAGATTAGATATCATCAGATAAGTAGTAGGCCTATAAATAATATATTTATATGTTATACACATATGTAAAAATATGGTACAATATACCTGTATTAAAAAAGTTTATATAAAATTTATATATTAAATTCAATTTATAAAATATAATAAAATTAGTTATAGTCTATATAATAAATATTCACTTTAACAATTTAACTCTATTTTATATAGCAAGTTCTACAAGAGAGGAAGTAATTTATGAAAATTATAAATAGAATATCAGCTTTTGCAGCACTTAAGAACTTTATAGAGGATTATAAGGAATATATATTCAATTTATTTTTCTTTGGATGTCTTTTTATAGCCTTTATATATGGAATAAGCTTTAATGTAATGAATGATGGATTTTGGCATATTAAAGTGGGAGAATACATAGTGAAAAATAAAACCATTCCCTATCATGATGTTTTTTCGTGGTATGGTATGTCTAAAAATCTTGAGTGGACTAGCCATGAATGGCTGTTTGGAATACTTGCCTATTTAGTATATTCCATTAAGGGATTTATATCTGCAGCTATATTTATGGGGATAATAAATGTGTTAATTGTTTTTTCCTTATATAAGCTTTTGAGAATAAGGAGTAAAAACCGGTGGATAGCACTTATCTGCATGAGTTCCTATATAGTCATGTTTGGAAGTGAAACTTCTTTAGCCTATAGACCTATAATAGTGTCTATGCTGCTGATAATTGTTACCTGTATACTGCTGGAAAAAAATAAATATATAGCGGCTCTTTTGGTGGTTATTTTAGGGATAAACTTTCACGGAGGTGTTTATCCTATATATATAATTATATTTGCCTATTATACTCTGTTTAAAAATTATAAATACTTTATAGCAGCACTTTTAGGTATTTTGGTTAATCCCTATATATATGGTATATATTTATATACTATTAGGTCCATGAATGAAATGGATCTTCAAAAAAGGTATATAAATGAGTGGAGAGTTACCCAGTTATATGATTTAAAGGTATCTCTTACAATAATAATATTCATTGTGTTTGTATACATATTTGGAAGAGTAAAGCTAAAGGATATTTTATTTTCTGGAAGTTTTATAATACTGGCTATTTCTTCAGTAAGGCAAATCCCATTTTTGCCTATTCTGGCATTGCCATTAGTATGTCCTTATATAGAAAGAGCGCTAAATGAATTTATAAGAAGCTATGTATTTAAAAATAAGTTTGTAAGGTATACCAGACTGAAAATAAAAATTTTCAGAGGAAATCTTGTAAAATACGTAATAATTACAGGATTGGAGCTTGTGTTCATTATACCAAGTGTGATGTATAGCTATGATTTTTTCAAAGATGGAATGAAAATATTCAGTGTAAATGATTCGGATTGCCCAGTGCACGCAGTTGAATATATAAATAGACATCCAGAAATAAAAAGCAGTCATCTTTTAAGTCACTATAACGATAGTCAATATTTGATTTTTAGAGGCATACCAACCTTTGTAGACAGCAGAGCAGACTTGTTTCTTCCAAGTTTTAATAAGGATACTAATGCCTTTTATGATTTCATGCATACTTGTATAGACTTAAATAATCCACAGGATCTCATAAATAAATATGATATAAAATATATATTGATAGGCAAATCTTACTCCTTTTATAATATGATAAAATCCTATGAAAACCTGTCTGTAGTCTATGAAGATCCTGACTATTGTATTTTTAAAGTAAATTATTATATTGGTAATATCTATTGATCTATAAAGTTTTTTAGTTATATATTTTGTATTAGTTCTATATTGATATATAATTATAATAGAAATAATAAGAGATTATAAAGTTTTGCTTCAGAAAGAGTGATATATTGTGATTATAAGAAACAACACCATAGGAATTGAAAAAATTAATAAAACCTTAGTATTGAGCTTCGAAAATAATAGTGAGTTATATAAAAATGCACTATTTTTTGATTTGGAACACTATGTATATAAAAAACCCATATGCATAGGAGTTTTTGGATGCTGTTATTATGACAAAATGGAAAAGTCATTAGTTGTAACTCAATACATGATAGAAAATAAATGTGATGCTAAAGATATTCTACCTATGATAAAAGAATATTTTAATAAATATAAAAATAATTTTGGGAAAAAGTACATTGTCACATTTTCTGGCAATAACGATTTTACGGTTTTAAGATATCTGTTTAAGGAGAATAACATAGATTTTGATATAGATTCAGAATTCATTCATATAGACCTGCAAAAACAATATGAGAAGGAAAAGAAAGAAGGCATAGGTCTTAAAAATCTAGAGAAGATATTTGAAATTGAGAGAGAAAGTGCGGTTATAAGTGGTTCTAATCTGGCTAAGACCATAAGTAAAATTGTAAAGGATAGAGAATATTTCTCAAGAATGCCACAGGAGAAGAAAGACAATATACTTCTTTATAATGAACAGGATGTAACTAGTTTGTTCTATATAATGACGGAATGGAAGAAATATGTTTAGGGGTTTTTACATATGAAGATTGAAAGTTAAAAAATATAGTTTTTAATTCTAAAATGAAAAATATGAACAGTATATGTTAATTTTATATTGTTAAATAGAATTACAAAATATATTATGCTATAATTGGATTATAAAGGTTGTATATTATAAATATATTTGTGGAATATTGTCTAATTTTAAGCGTAGATATTATAATTTGAGCTTGGTGAAATTATTTACACTGAATTGTAGCATGTATTCACAGATATATTTCACATATTAAAACTAAAAAATTTAATTAAGAATTTAGTTATGAAAGGAAAACTGAAAAGTATACTCTAAAAAATGAAGGTGCATAGATATGGCAACATTTAACAGGAAAAGAATCGGCGATTTATTAGTGGATTCAGGCAAAATTACACAGGAGCAGCTTCAAGAAGTGTTAAAGAAGCAGAGAGCAACTGGAAAGCGAATTGGAGAACTTTTAATTGAGGAGAAACTTTTAAGTCAGGATGATGTTATAGATATTCTTGAAATACAAAATGGCATCCCTAGAGTATATATGGAAATGACTACTGTAGATAAAGAAGCTATACAAGCTGTACCGGAAAGTTTGGCAAATAAATATATCTTAATTCCAATCAAGATAAAAGACAATACAATTCATGTGGCTATGGCTGATCCTTTGAATATGTTTGCACTGGACGATGTTAAAATTGCCTCTGGTTATGAAGTGGAACCTTTACTTGCAGGGAAAGATGAGATACTGAAAGCCATAGATAAATACTATTCTGGTCAGTATATTCAAAAGGCTGCAGAGGATCTTACAAAAGAACACATGGCTGCTTCTACCCAGCAGGTATCAGAGGACATAGAAGAGGATGTTAAAAATGCACCAGTAGTAAGACTTATTGATTCCATTATAAAGAATGCCTCCAAGGCAGGGGCCAGTGATATTCACATAGAACCCTTTGAAAAATATGTGAGAATAAGATATAGGATTGACGGAGAACTTAAGGAAGTATTAAAATCCCCAAAGGAAACTCTTGGAGCCTTAATAGCCAGAATAAAGATACTTGCAAATCTTAATATAGCTGAAAGAAGAGTGCCTCAGGACGGAAGAATAGTTACTGAATTTGAGGGCAGTAAAATAGACCTTAGAGTTTCAACTATTCCAACTATATTTGGAGAAAAGGCAGTTATAAGAATTCTAAGCAGAGAAAACTTTATAATTGGCAAGGAAAAATTGGGATTAAATGTTTTGGAACTGGAGCAGATTGATAGTATGTTAAAAGTTCCCTACGGAATAATTCTTGTAAGCGGCCCTACAGGAAGCGGAAAATCGACTACTTTATATTCAATGCTCAATGATTTAAATTCAGATACAAAGAATATAATTACTGTAGAAGACCCAGTAGAATACATGATGGAAGGAATAAATCAAGTCAATGTAAATGCAAAGGCGGGACTCACCTTTGCATCAGGTTTAAGATCCATATTAAGACAGGACCCGGATATTGTGATGATTGGAGAAATAAGAGACAACGAAACTGCAGAAATTGCCATAAGGGCAGCTATAACAGGACATCTTGTTTTAAGTACCATACACACCAATGATGCTCCATCTTCCGTTATAAGACTTATGGATATGGGAATAGAACCCTATCTGGTGGCATCGGCAGTGGCAGGAATAGTATCTCAAAGGCTTGTAAGAAAAATCTGTTCTCATTGCAATGAAGAATATGAGGCTACAGAATATGAAAAAAAACTCTTAAATGTGGATTTAAATAAACCTTTAAAATTAAATAGGGGAATGGGCTGTGACTACTGCGGCGGTTCAGGATATCTGGGAAGGACAGGCGTCTATGAAATAATGGAAATAGAAAGAGAACATCGAGAGTATATTATGAACAATAAAAATACCGATGAATTGAGGGATTTGTGCATAAAAAAGGGCATGAAAACCCTGAGAAATTCCTGTATAGATCTAGTTCAAAAGGGTATAACCACCACAGAAGAATTAGCTAGAATAGCCTATTTAAAAGAGTAAACAAAAATCTATTCACAAAAAGGGGGTGGATAGTTAATGCCTACATTTCAATATGAGGCAAAGACACTTAGGGGAAACATAGTAAAGGGGAAAATTGATGCACCAGATGAAGAGACAATAGTTGAAATACTAAGACGTAAAGACCACTATCCCATAAAGATTGTGGAATACAAGGAAGGTTTCAATGTAAATTTATCTGAATATCAGAGAATTCCCATGAAAGACATATCCATATTTGCCAGACAGTTTGCAGTGGTACTGGAAGCTGGTATTACTATTTTGAAGGCTATAGAAATACTAAAAGAGCAATCGGAAAATAGGAAGCTAAAGAGAATACTATCAGAGGTTTTTGAAGAAATTCAAAAGGGAAACAGTCTCTCGGAAGCCATGGGTAAACATAAGGATTTTCCAAAGATGTTCATAAGTATGATTGCCGTAGGAGAAGCCAGCGGAACCTTGGACAGCATAATGAACAGAATGGCAGGTTACTATGATAAGGAGTACAGGCTAAGACAGAAAATAAAAAGTGCTGTAACCTATCCCATTATAGTAAGTGTATTTGCAGTTTTGGTAGTAGCAATGCTGGTGACCTTTGTACTTCCAAGATTTGTGGTAATGCTTGACAGCCTGGGAGTTAAGGAATTACCCTTGCCAACAAGAATAGTAATGGGTATCAGCAGTATACTTCAGCATTACTATATAATAATTATTCTAATTATTATAGCAATTATAGTTCTAGTAAACAGGGCAATAAAGACTGAAAATGGAACCAAGGCACTGGATACATTTAAAATGAAAGTACCCATGTTTGGAAGCATCTATCAGAAGATAGTTACGGCTAGATTTGCCAGGACCTTTGGAATACTTGTAACCAGTGGTTTGTCAGTAATAGACAGTATTGCCATAAGTAAAGAAGTTGTAGGCAATGTGGTAATAAAAAATGTACTGGATGCACTGGAAGAGGACATAAAAAAAGGTGAAAGCCTGGGAGAAAGCTTAAAAACCAGTAATGTATTCCCTCTTATGTTATCTCAGATGATTAAAATAGGAGAAGAATCTGGAACTCTTGACTACGTTTTGGACAAGACTGCCGAATTCTATGACGGAGAAGTAGACTCTGCTACAGCACAGATTGCTGTAATGGTAGAGCCGCTTATAATAATAGTTCTTTCGGTGGTGGTTGGTTTTATAATAATATCCGTAATATTACCTATATTCAATATCTACAATGCTATGGGATAAGGTGATTTTTATTATCAAACTAAACTTATATATTTTGTATATATAAAATAAAAAATATTTTAGGAGGCGATTTTTATGAGAAATGCATTAGCATTAAATTCAAACAACATAGAAGTAAACAGAACAAAGAAATCATTATTAAAGAAAAAAAAGAAAGGCTTCACATTGGTGGAACTTATTGCGGTAATTGCAATACTTGCTATATTGGCAGCTATTATTGTACCTAGGGTGGCTAGTTATACGACTAGTGCAAGTGATTCAAGACATTTGGCTAATGCTAGAACATTAGCAGGTGCAATTGAAGCTTATAATGCAGATAATTCTACTACACCAATTGCTGATGATACTGATTTGTCAACTGATGACAATCAGAAACTTTTAGTCCCTAAATATCTTACAACATTTCCTAATGATACTAATGTTATAGGTGTTAATTATGCAGCGATACGTGCTTATATTGATAAGCACGCTAACAAATAATAGAAGAGTTATAATATTAGAATTAATTGTAAGTATATAAAATCTCGGAGATTAGTATCTCCGAGTGATTTTTTAAATAAATATTAATATATTTAAATGGATAATTAATATAAGGAATAGATTCAATGTGCATTATTACAGAAAAGGGTGATATTATGTTTTCAAAAGATATAATGGCTGTAAACATTGGGGATAGCATTATAAAGATAATAGTGGGTAACAAATCAAATATTAAATTCTGTGAAAGCATAGAGACTCCAGAAGAAAGTATTGTTAATGGGAAAGTTATAGAGTTGGAGCCTGTAATTTTAGTGTTGAGAAAATTTATAAATAGAAACAATGTAAATACAAAGAGAATTTCCTTTGCCATAAATGGTCAGGATATAGTCATAAGGCAGATTGAAACTCCTATAATGAAGGATAATGAAATAAAAAACTCAGTGGATTGGGAAATGAATCAATATCTCAGAGATGAGGGTGAAAATCATTATATTGATTTTGAAAAGATAGATACCATAGTATCTGAGGATAAAAAGGCATATAAACTTTTAGCAGCAGCTGCACCTAGGGATAAAATAGATCAATTGGTGGAGCTTTCTAATTCATTAAATATGAAATTAGTTTCTGTAGATGTACTGTCAAATTGCATTGTAAGAGCCTTTAGAAATCTAGGCATCACTTCTAAGGAAATAGAAAGTATGGCAGTTATTGATATGGGCTATGAAACTACCAGTATAATCATATTGGAAAGTGGTAAATTTTTTATTGAGAGAGCAGTACCCTTTGGATTGAATAATATTGCCAAGGAAATATGTAGAAAAAATGGCATTGATATAGAAGAGGCTTTTAATTATATACAAGAAAAATATGATATAAATAATTTAAAGTATGAAGATGAAACTGAAAAGAGAATAGAGACTCTCTTGGAAAATGTATATTCTACCTTTACTAAGGTAATACAATTTTATACTGCTAATAATGCAAAGAAAACTATTGATGAAATTTTTATAATAGGCAGTGGATGTAAGTTGAAGGATATGGACAAGTTTACTAATAATTATTTTTCTATTAAAACTTCAATTGTAGATTCACCACAAATGTTAAATTTAAATATAAAATTTCCTGAAGATAATGATTTTAAAGCCTATGCAAGTACTTTGGGACTTTTGCTTAGGAAGGAGTAGTTATGAAAGAACTTAATTTAATACCTTATGAGCTTAAGGAGAAAAGGGATAAGGAGATTTCTGTTTTTAAAACAATTATGTATATAAGTATTGTAATAATTATATTATTTCCTTTATTTTACATTCCTAATTATGTGCTTAATTCATATAAGCTAAAGGAGAGCCAACTAAAGTCAAAGATAAGTGCAAATGCTGGAATTAATATAGAAAAAGAAAATTTATCTTCAGAAATAAAGAAATATAAAGATATTAATGCTAAAATAGATTCTATAAAAAATCAAAAAATTATATCTAGTAATAGAATAAGAGGTATTCAGAAATCCATACCGACAGATATTACTCTCTCACAATTAACATATAACAAAAATTCTATTGTTATCAATGGTTTTACAGGTAATTATAATTCTATAAGTGAATTTGTTGCAAATTTACAACAAACTGATGATTATAAAAATTCACGAATAAGCAATATAGCTTCAGTAATTAAGATTGGTGATAAGACACTATATAATTTTACTATAAATATTAATTAACAGGTGGTGAATAGATTGCTTAATTTAAGTAAAAGAGAACGTTATTTAATAATATTAATAGCTATTTTAGCCGCTTTTTATCTATATTATAGTCTTTTTCTTTCACCAATTTTAAATAAAATAAAAGATGAAAAAAGCAAGGTGGAAACTTATACTTTTCAATTAAATAATATTAATTTAGTAAAGAATACAAATAAAACACTTAATGTAGAATTAAAAAATTTAAAAGAAAAAAATGAAGAAAATCTTAATACGCTGCCTGACTTTGAAAGAAATCCAGAAATAGCATATAAATTGAAATCAATTGCAGATAACAATAAAATTACTTTAAATAATATTAATTTTTCTGATCCAGCTATCTATAACAATTCTGCAAATTCATCTAATACACAACAAAATAATAATTCATCAAGCAATGAAGTAAAATCATCTGTGACTAATTTTCCTAAGGGGAGTCTTTTAAATATACCGGTAAACTTAAGGGTAGTAGGAAGTTATGATAATTTATTAAAATTTGTAGCGGCTATAGAAAATGGAGACAGAATCTCTATAATAAATACCATTAAATTAGATTTACAGACTAATGATACAAATTCCACTGATATAATAATAACAGATATAACATTGGATTATTTTTATATTAATTCTTCAACAACGGATAAACCTGATTATGATTTTAACAAAGGTACTTATGGAAAAGATAATTTATTTAAATAAATGTCTTGAATTTTTATTTAAAAGGTGGTGTAGTAAAGCATGAAAAAGGGGTTTTCTCTAATCGAAGTTATAGCAGCTATAGCCATATTTTCCATAGGTATTTTAGCTATTACACTGGCTTTTTCTACATCATTAAATGTTAGTAAGATGAACGATGTTAAAAGGGATACATCGCAGTATGCACAGGTTATTGCGGAAAAGTTTAATGCAATTGGAAGTGACTTTTTTAAAGATAATGATCAATATTTAAAAATGGATATTGGAAATGACAACAGTATTATATGTAATAAATATTTTGATGATTTATTTGATATAAATAGTTGGTTTAATGGAAGTAAATTTAATAATGATAGTGCTGATTTGCCAAATAAAAAATTCAAGGGGATTATAACAGTTACTAAAATAGATTCATCAAATTACCGTATTAGTATCTGTGTTCAGCAAAGGAATAGGGATTCACAGAGTCAGGCTGTACGAGACATTTATGAAAGTAGTGATTAATTATGAAGAACCAAATTAAAAATAAAGGATTTTCACTTATAGAATTAATTGCGGTAATAGGTATATTGGGAATTGCATATGTAATTGTGTTTCAAATTTTTACTACTCAGACGAAGATATATAATTTGCAAACGGTAAAGGATGAGGTTCAAAATTCTGGTAGATTATGTTTGAGTACTATAAGTGAAGACATAAGAAGAAATAATCCTGAATTGCCAGATAATTTGGATGATGATGATAAAAATTTTTTTGAATTATCGGTTGATGATGGGGTTAAATTAATTATATTGGATAATGCTCAATTGAATAATTTTATGAAACGTAATGGTTCAGAATTATATGATAATATTAATACATACACATATAAATATGTATTTGATAATATAAATCATAAACTTTATAGATATGATAAAAAAGAAAATATATATAAGTTAATTTCAGATAATGTTGAAGATGTAAATATAGACAATAACAATGAAGTTTCTAATAATCCTAATATCTATGCAATTAGAGTAACAATAAAAAAAGATAATTATAGTAAGACTTTTTCTACTGATATAACTAGAAGAGATAACTTTGTAGAGAAATAAGGGTGATTAAATGTATATAAGAAGAGAAAGAGGATCAGTACTTATATTAATGTTGGTTGTAGTAGCCCTTCTTTTAATTTTGGGAATATCACTTCTTATGTTGAATACAGGAACACATAAACTGGAAATATTAAGTGATACTACAAGTAGAACAAATTATATGGCGGAATCTGGAATAAAAAGGATACTTCCAGAAATAGATTTTAATTCACAAGATTATAATTTAATTAAAGAAGATTTAGATAGGCTAGAAAATCAAACAAAAAATAATCCGATAACAATAAGTTCCAGTGATGGTACTATAAATTGTGTAGTGACAGTTATTCGTGGAAAATATAATCCTAATAATCCTTATAATCCTGAAGATTCTACTAATCCTAATAAATTTAGCATAAAATCCATGGCTACTTATACACCAAAAAAGACTAAAAGTAATATGAGTAGTTTAAATAGTACAAATGTTAGGTTGTTAGCAGATAATGTACAAGATAGTTCTTCATTAGATACTACAGGACAAGTTAAAAAAACAGTAGTAGCACTTATTGAAATTAAGGAAAATGATGATGGTGAAACAACGCCTCCAGAAGATAGCCAAGATGATATACCATCAATTAATCCATTAACAGAGAGTTGTTTAAATATATATGGAAATGTAAATAATTCTTACAATGATTTTTCAGTTGGAAATGGGAATAATACTAATCTTAATATAAAGGGGTCTGCCTATATTCAAGCTTATTCATCAAAATTTGCTTCAAATTTAAATATTACTAATGGTAATTTGATTTCATTAAATAAATCAAAAATTGATTTTAATAATAATTCAAGCAATGCTAGTATTTCTGGTAAAATCTTTTTGCAAAGTAATGATGATATTAAATTGAGCCAAAATATTAATGCAGGAACAATCGATAATCCTTCTGGGTATACTATTTTATCAGATAAAACCATTAATTTTGATAATAATAGTACTACAAGTAATATTTATGGTGATGCTTATGTAGATGCAAAAAATGGAGTGACAATGAGTCAAACTTTAAATGTTAATAAAGGAAATTTAAATATTATTTCCAATAGTGGGGACATAAATTTAAGTGGTAACAGTAATCCTACTAAGGTATCTGGATGGGCTTATTTATCTGGTAATAACATAACAATAGCTCGTAATACTACAATTGGTACTGAATCAAGTCAGTTAGGTTTTGAAATAAATGCTAATAAATATATCAATCTTGATAAAAATTCAACAACAACAACTGTTTTTGGAGATACTTATTTGAAAGGAACTACGGGAATTACTTTAGGACAAAATATAAATGTAAATAAGAATTTCACTGCAATTACTAATGGCGGAATTGATTTGGGAAATACTAATAAAAGTATATCTGGCAATTCTTATATAAAAAGTAATTATGTAGATGGAAATACAGACCAAACAGGTAAAAACGGAATCTATAATGCTTCTACTATGAATGTTGCTGGTTATAGTGCATTACTTTCAAGCAACACTATAAACAATGATAGTGGTAGTAAGGATAATATTAATGGGAATCTATATATAGAAGCTGAAAAAGATTTATCAATGACTAATCAGTTAGACAAAGTAGGTGGATTGTATTCTGTAGTATCTAATAATGGGAATATTACTTTTAAGAATGATATAAAGAATATTTTAGGAACAACTTATGCTAAAGCTAAGGGAGATATAAATGTTAATAGTAGTGTACATGATATAAGAACGAACAATGATTTTACTATGATTGCTAGTAATATTACTGTGCCATGGATAAATTTTTACTTGAATGGTAATAGTTTTATAAAGGCATTAACGAAAATTCATATAGATACTAACAATAATAATTTTGGAAATTCTTATATTGAAACCAATAATTTTGAGCACAATAATATAAAAGCATCGAGTTTAGAAACTTTTGTACCAAATATAAATAGTAATAATGTAAGTCCTAATAATTTTACAAGACTTACTTCACCTAAAGAGGAACCTAGTAAGCCTACTGTTCCATCAGAACCAGCTGAGATACAAATACCTTCAAAATCTGCAAGTAAAAAAGAAATACCTAATATTTTATCTATGGTTAAAAATGGAGTCCAATATAATCATTGGTATACTTCTTACTCAGGTATACAGTATGTAATAGCGAAGGGCTCAAATAACAATGATGTGGTTAATGCAATTAACTATTCTCAAAATAGTAACTATAAAGTTATTATCATTGATGGTAATTGTACTTTGGGTAATAGTGATTGGTCTAAAATAAATAAAGTAAATGGGGATAATATAAGTATAAATAATACTATTATTTATTGTACAGGTAAACTAGTAATTGATAACCCAGGAAAGATAATTAATTTTAATTATTCAACTATATTTTCTAATGGATTTAATTTTAATTATAATACAATAAATATGAGTGCTATTAATCAATCGGGAAATACCATTCCCTTTACAAAAGATATGGAAACATATATTAATGAAATTTTAACTAATAATATAGATAATTATGTATCTATAACTAGATTACCAATAGAGAAAAACTCTGATGAAGATTCAGGAAATAATGGCTCTAATGCTGGAAGTGGTTCTAATAATAACAGTGAAAATGAACCTAATTATACTATTTCCTATGAGTACTATTAGATAACTTTGCATTAAAATAACACCCAGTGGTTATCATTGAGATGTAAAATTTACCACATCATCAAAATTGAATCCAAAAGTCATCCATGTTATAATAAAAAATATTCTATTATGTGGTGATGATTTTGGATAGAGAAACAAAACAGATGTTTGAATTGGTATTAAAAAAACTTGATAGCATGGAAAAAAGATTTGATAGTATGGAAACAAGACAAGACGAAATGTATTTACTTTTCAGGTCTTTAGAGGAAAATGTGAAAGTAACAAGAGCAGAGCAGGAAAAAGCAACATATATACTGGCAGATATGCAGGGTAAGATTACAGAATCAACTGAAAAAGTAGAGGATCACGAAAAGGTTATAGAGCAGATTAGAGCAATAAATTAGTATTATAATATAATAAAAGCTGATATAAAATTATTAAGAAAAATATGTGGATTACAATTTAATATATAGATTTAATGGATAGTTAGAAATAGCTATCTTTTTTATTTTTTGAACATCTATTTGTGCTTGAAAAAATCAAGGTATGAATAAATTTTTACTTTATTATATTTTCTGACTTTATAACTTTATTGGCCTAAGTTTACATATTATGTAGTAATCTACTATATAAAAATAGCATAATATATAGTAAGATGTATTACTTGTAGATATATTACACTATTGATTAATATTTTTTTACATTTTATTTTAATATCTTTAAATAGGATTTGTAGTGCTAAAGGATAATTATGAATCTTTAGATAGAAGGCAAGCGGAAAGGGGCAGGAGCAAATCGTTGAAGAAGTTTATGATATTTTCAATTATTATTGTTTTGTCATTTATTTTAACTTTTAAATATATGTTCTTAATTCGAAATAGAGCTTCTTTATATAGAGACGGTGGAGTATCTTATATTTCAGAAGTGGATGATAAGTCTTTCTATATATACAGCTATGGAAGATGGCAAAAATCCTTTATCAAGGGGGTAAATATTGGCGCTGCAAAGCCTGGTGCTTTTCCAGGAGATTTGGCAATAACTAAAGAGGAATATATTAGATGGTTTAAGCAAATAGCAGATATGAATGCTGACGCAATAAGAATATATACCATACCTAAACCTGAGTTTTATGATGCTCTGTATGAATATAATAAAAATGCATTTAAGCCCTTATATGTGTTCCAAGGTGTTTGGATCAATGAAGATGATATATCAAAGTATCAAAATGCACAGAATAATGTAATTAAAAGTGGATTTAGAAAGGATATTAAAGATGTTATCGATGTAATACATGGTAATGCCAAACTCTCTAGCAGAAAGGGTTATGCCAGTGGAACCTATACTAAAGATGTATCTCCTTATGTAATTGGATGGATTTTGGGCATTGAATGGAATCCACATTTTGTACAGAATACAAATAATATGAATGAAAATATCAATAGCTTTAATGGCAAATATCTGTATACAGAAAATGCTTCACCTTTTGAAGCCTTTTTAGGAGAAATGGGGGACTATGCTGTTAGTTATGAAACTAAAAAATATGGAATGCAGAGACCTTTAAGCTTTACCAATTGGGTTACTACAGATACGTTAAAACACACTAATGAGCCTTTAGAAGAGGAAGATATGGTGGAAGTAAATACAGAACACATAAAGAAACGAAATTCCTTTAAACCTGGACTATTTGCATCTTATCATATATATCCATACTATCCTGATTTTATGAATTATCAGCAGAAATATGCTGATTATAAAGATAAGGATGGAAGAGTAAATATGTACAGAGCTTATTTAAAGGACTTGATAAAAGAACATACAGTACCAGTTCTGGTAGCAGAATTTGGTGTACCTGCCTCAAGAGGAATAACTCATGAAAATATTCATACGGGATTTAATCAGGGGCATATAGATGAAAAACAACAGGGGGAGATGGATGCATTAATGCTTCAGAATATTTTTGATGAGGGTTATACAGGAGGATTGGTTTTTACATGGCAGGATGAATGGTTTAAAAGGACCTGGAATACTATGGATTTAGATATTCCGGATAGAAGACCTTATTGGTCAAATTCACAGACAAATGAGCAGGAGTTTGGACTTTTAGCCTTTGATCCTGGAAAAGATAAGAGTATATGCTATGTGGATGGAGATATATCAGATTGGAAAAATGATAAATCTTTAGTAGCAGATAGCAATATGAAACTCTATGTGAAAAGTGATGAAAAATATCTATATGTTAGAGCTGATATAAAGGATTTTGATTTTGAAAAAGATAAATTATTTTTGCCTATTGACATAACTCCAAACTCTGGAAATTTTAAATATAATCAGTATAATTTAGACTTTAAAAGAAATGCAGATATGGTGATTGTGTTAGATAAAGAGAATGGTTCAAAAATAGTTACAGATTCCTATTATGATGTGTTTTATTACACCTATGCCAATAAGCTAAATATGATTGATAGGAATATGAATTATGAAAAAAAGAATAGAGGCATATTTAATCCTATATATTTATGTTTGAATAGATCCTTGTATTTGCCAGAAGACAAAAAATTACTTCCACTGCAAAAATATGAAACGGGAAAATTGACTCTGGGAGATGCCAACCCAGAGCACAAAAACTATAATTCTCTCACGGATTATTCTATAAATAATAATACAATAGAAATAAGAATACCCTGGCAGCTTTTAAATGTTATGGATCCTTCCACAAAAATGATTATGGATGATTTTTATAGAATAAAAGAAATAAAGCCTATGAAAATACAAGGACTTTATATAGGTGGTATTTTAACTAAAAATAATACTGTCATTGAAAATAGTAATATGGGGTTTTATAAATGGAAAGAATGGGATATGCCAACTTACCATGAGAGATTGAAACCCTCTTATTATATTCTTAAAGAAATTTTTAAATCAATTGGTAGTAATTAGGCTAAGGAGGAAATATGGAGAAATACGTATATTTTTCAATAATGTTTTTTTCTCTAATAATATTTTTCTTGTATATTTATATACTATATGAAAAAACTTCGGAAATTTATAAGAATAAAAGAATTGAAAAGTATGATATAAAAGTCACACCTTATATTGATTCTACTGTAGATAAGATTATAAATGGACAGGATATTGATTTTGATATATTGGAATACATTAAAAGTCAGTGTGAAAATAAATATAAAAGAGCAATAATTGAAAGAAGATTATTGCATTCTCTTGAGAACTTTAAAGGTGATTTTTGTAAAAAAATTACGGAGCTATGTGAATATATTGGAATTGTACAGTATGAGATAGATAATTTTAAAAACAGAAATCTTCATCAAAAAGCCCTTGCTTCTAAAAAGCTTGGACAATTTAGAAGTAAGTATGCCCTTGAACCATTATTAAAAGAAATTCATATTAAAAATAATGATGTTAAGTATAACATTTTGTTGGCTCTTTCAAAAATAGGAGAAGAAGAGGCCTTCATAAAAGTCTTTGAAAATATTGATGCGTCAGTGGATTTAAGTGAAAGAAGCTTAATAGAGATAGTTGATAGTTTTGAAGGAGATAAAAATAAAATATATAAAAGAATGATAGATTCAGATAATAACTTCAGTGCCTGCGTATTTATAAAATCCGCAGGAAATTGTAAGGATAAGTCTTTGAGTGATACTATAGCAAAATACTTGTTCAGTGAAGATAAGGAAAGAAGAATTGCAGCAGTAAAAGCTATTGGTAATATAGCTGATGTAAATTATTTAGATGATATCATAAAACTTTTAGAAGACAGTGCTTGGGAGGTAAGAGCAATAGCTGCAAAGGTGTTGAATAATTTTAAAAATAGTAAAATATTGATTCCTCTTGCAAAATCCCTTTCTGATTCACAGTGGTATGTAAGGTATAATGCAGCTATATCAATATTAAATAATAAAGAAGGAATAGATACAATTTCTTATATTTTCAAAGGAGAAGATAGGTTTGCCAAGGATATAGTTATATCTGCCATGGAAAATTCACCTAATGACAAATTATATTTATATGAAAATTCAGAGGACGATAAAAAGAGACAATTAGCTGCTGAAATAAAGAAATATATAGCAATGAGAGATAAGGAGCTGGAATATGAGTATAATGATGCTGGTTAGAGAGATAATTACAAATTTTAATTACATAATATTATATTATGTATTATGCATTAACAGTATATATTTTGTACAGCTTATATTGTCTGCATTTAGTTTGTATGATTATATAAAGAAAATGAATTACTCAGATTATAAAAAATACATTACTTCTGATAATATGATACCAGTTTCTGTATTAGTTCCTGCCTATAATGAGGAAGATACTATAGTGGATAATATAAAATCTTTACTGAAATTAAATTATCCTCTGTTTGAAGTTGTTGTAATTAACGATGGTTCAAAAGATGATACCTTAAAAAAGATAATTGAAACCTATAATTTAACTAAAATAGATCAGCCAGTGAGATATTTAGTTAAAACAAATAAAATAAGAGGCATATATAAAAATCTAGATGTTCCAGGATTCACTTTAATTGATAAGGAAAATGGCGGTAAAGCAGATTCTCTTAATGCGGGGATAAATGTATCAAAATATCCTGTATTTACATCTATAGATGCAGATTCCATACTTGAAAGTGATTCTTTAGTGAGAGTGATTATGCCCTTTATTGAAGATAAATCAACAGTTGCAGTTGGTGGGATTGTAAGAATTGCCAATGGCAGTGAAATTAAAAATGGAAGAATAAAGAGTATTGGATTGCCAAGTGATAAATTGGCAATGTTTCAAGTTGTTGAATATTTAAGAGGATTTCTTAGTGGAAGAATGGGGTGGGATGCTCTTGGATGTCTATTAATTATATCAGGAGCATTTGGAGCCTTTAAGAAAGATATTGCTGTACAAGCTGGTGGATATACAGGTAATACTATTGGAGAAGATATGGAATTAGTAGTTAAAATGCACGGATATTTAAGAGAAAATAAATTTAAATATAAAATTAAGTTTATACCCGATCCTGTCTGTTGGACACAGGCACCAGAAAAAATAAAAGATTTAAAAGGTCAGAGGAGACGATGGCAAATAGGATTAATGGATAGTCTCTTACGTCACAAAAAATTATTATTAAATCCTAAATATGGTGTTATAGGTATGTTTGGAATTCCATATTTTTGGGTCTTTGAGATGCTGGGACCTATAATTGAAGTTTTGGGATATATTTTTATTCCACTGGCCTATATTTTTGGTTTACTTAACCTTAGATATTTCATATTATTTTTAATTTCATCCATACTTTATGGAATAATACTGTCTATAGGTGCAATTTTACTTGAAGATTATACTTTTAGTAAATATAAATCTATTAAACAATTACTTAGACTTTCATGGTATGGAATATTAGAAAACTTTGGGTACAGACAGATGACAACATTTTTTAGAGTAGAGGCAATTCTGAGATTTAAGAAGTTTAAAAACAGCTGGGGCAAAATAAAAAGGAAAAGTTTTAGTTAGGGTATAAATATACAATAAGTAAAATTTTATTATAAAATCACTACATATATAATTCTAGTATTTGGAATTGTGTTTGTAGTGGTTTTGTTTTTTAGAAAATATAAAATTTATTCACCAAAATAGGTATACATCTTAATTTTCTGTCCATAATCAAGATATAAAATTATGGAGGAGAAAAGAGATGAAGATAAATAAATTTAAATTAAGGTTATTACCAGGCAAAAGTATCAAATCTAAAAATAAAAAGAAAGGCTTTACCCTCATAGAGGTAATAGCTGTTATTGCAATTCTGGCCATTATGGGGGCAATTCTCGTGCCTAATGTGTTAGGCTATAGAGAAAAGGCACAAAAATCCAATATTCAAACCAGCGCCAAAACTATAATGAACACCATAGAAGCTTACAATTCTGATAAAACTTCCGGTGAGGATCAAATTGGTGATGATTCAGGAAAAATTACTTATAAAGACGGTATAGATAAATTGATTGAGGAAAATATGCTTGATAGTGATAAGATACCAGATTGCCTTAAAGGTGTAAGTGAACCTACAACAGTAGAAAAATTAAGTATGGTAGCAGCAGGGGATTTTTCCATAGAAAAGTTTGATGGAAAAGCTTCAACTATAAGCATTAATACTGACGAATAATTTTATAATAAAATAATTGCTTATCTCAATAATATATAAAATCTTTTACTATAATATGGTATAATAATCTATAAAGAAAGATTTTATTTAGTTAAAAATACCTACGCCATAGAAGAATTTTACATGTTAAATATATAACTAAATTTTGGATTTAAAGCATATTTTTTAATAATTTTAAAAATTTTTAATAAAAAATATAGTTTTTAATAGAGGCTGAAGGTGTAATTTCATTAAGTATTTGTTATTATTTTGTGTTATATTTTTTGTAAGATTAAAGCTGATTATATAAGATAAGGAAGATTAAAAGCATGAACATTGTTATGGGAATATATATCGTTATTTTAGGATTACTTCTTGGAAGTTTTTTTAATGTATGTATTTATAGAATACCTAGAGGAGAATCTATAGTCTTTCCAGGCTCTCATTGTACCAATTGCAATAATAAAATTAAAGGTTATGATCTCATACCTGTAATAAGCTATATTTTTTTAAAAGGAAAATGCAGATATTGCGGGGAAAAGATATCTCTGAGATATCCAGCTGTAGAGCTTATAACTGCAGCTATATTTTATCTTATTTATTTAAAATATGGATTGATGTTTCTTACAGTAAAATATATTGTTTTAGCTTCACTGCTTATTGTAATTGGAATGATTGATTTGGATACTACAGATGTATATTTTAGTACCACAATTACTGGAGTTATATTCGGAATAGGTTTTATTATAGCTAGCTATTTTTTTAACCTGGGTATTGGAGAATTTATAATAGGAGGCATAGCTGCTGGAGGGTTTATTGCAGTTATTATTCTTATAACTAGAGGCATGGGCTGGGGAGATGCAGAAATATGCCTTGTCTGTGGTTTATTTTTAGGCTTTAAACTTTCCATAGTAATGCTTTTTTTATCCTTTATAATAGGAGGAATCGTTGGAATAGGTCTAATTTTGTCAAAAATTAAGAATAGGAAAGATTATATACCCTTCGGTCCTTTTATAGCAGTGTCAAGCCTTCTAACTATATTTTTGGGAGAATATATTGTAAATTACTATATGGCTATGTTTTAATAAAAGAGTTAATGTTAAAATACTTAGGACAAGGTGTTTTTAATAGAATAAAATGCTATATTAAAAGTGAAAGGAAGGTGAAAATCCTGATGGAATTTAAAATATTAACATAGGTATTTCTATGTATATTTTCTGAAATCAGGATGCCATGTTTAGACCCATAAAGAATACAAAGGTTTATGAACAAGTCATTATACAGATAAAGAATATGATATCTAAGGGAATATTAAAAAAAGGGGATAAACTGCCCTCAGAGAGGGAACTTGTAGATAAATTGGGAATAAGTAGAACTTCTATAAGAGAAGCTCTAAGAGCCCTTGAGATTATAGGATTGGTTGAAAGCAGACAAGGGGAAGGAAATTTTATAAGAGATAATTTTGAAAACAGTCTTTTTGAGCCTCTATCAGTTATGTTTATGCTTCAAAAAAGCAGTACTTTGGAAATACATCAGGTAAGAGTTATGATTGAAACAGAGACAGCTTCTTTAGCTGCAAAGAATATAACAGATAAGGACATAGAAGTTTTACAGGAATATATAGATAAACTTGAAAATTCCAATGATGAAGTGGACAGGAGCATTGCAGATAAGAATTTTCATTATAAGATAGCTGAATGTTCTGGAAACTTTTTGATAAACAACATATTAAGATCCGTTTCTTCATTGATGGATGCTTTTATAGTCAATGCCAGAATGGTGATAGTTAATGAAGCAGAACAGAGAGAAGAGCTTGTAATACAGCATCGAAATATATTGCAGGCATTGGTGAATAGAGATTCAGAGGCTGCAGTTACAGCCATGAGAGAGCATTTGGAGTGTATAAAAAGGCACCTCATATTGATGGATAATATTTATTCTTAGTTTTTATTTAGATATTTTAATTATTTGAATATAAGTTTCATTAATGTAAATTTTTCTCCATATATTTTAAAATTGGTTTATAGATATTATCTAAGTAGTCATAATTGAATTTCAGTTATAAGCACATAAAAACTTTGTTAAATAAATATCTATTATGGAATTAGAAAAAAACATGTGCTATTATATAGATATGGAAGAACAAAGTCGTTCTTCCAAAAAATTATCAATGGTGGTAATACCATATTACCAATAAAATATGTAGTGGAGGGAATGTAATGGACATTTTAGTTTGTATTAAACAGGTTCCAGGTACATCTAAGGTAGAAGTTGACCCGGTAACTGGAGTATTAAAAAGAGATGGAGCAGATACAAAGATGAATCCTTATGATTTATATGCTTTGGAAGCTGCTCTTACTATGAAAGAAGAAAAAGGTGGAAAGGTAAAAGTAATAAGCATGGGTCCGCCTCAGGCTATGGATGTAATAAGAGAAGCTTATATGATGGGAGCAGATGAAGGGTCTCTTGTTTCTGATAGAAAATTTGCTGGAGCAGATGTTTTGGCTACTGCTTATACCATATCTCAGGGAGTAAGAAAAATGGCACCTTATGATATTATACTATGTGGTAAGCAGACTACAGATGGGGATACAGCACAGGTTGGACCTGAAATGGCTGAATATCTTGGCATACCTCACATTGCCAATGTAATCGATATAATAGAAATAAAAGACAAATCAATAGTAGTTGCTATGGACATGCCAAATACTATTGAGAAGATAGAAGTAAGTTATCCTTGTCTTTTAACTCTTGAAAAGGACATTAATCAACCTAGACTTCCTTCCTATAAAAAGGGAATAGAGACTAAAGACAGAGAGATAAAGACAATAAGTTTAAAGGATTTTGAAGATCAAAATGAAAAAAGATATGGATTGAATGGTTCACCAACTCAGGTTGAAAGAATCTTTCCACCAGTACATGATATTAAGAGAGAAAAGTTTGAAGGCAGTGGAGATGAAGTTGCAAGGCAAATTGCTGATAAGCTCAAAGAGTTGAAATTTGTATAACTTAAAAAGTTTTAAGGAAGGGGATTATTATGGGAAAATTATTTGTACATCAGGAAAAATTAACACCTGAAATTGTAAAGGATTTAATTAAAATATGTCCTTTTGGAGCTATAGAAGAGAATAATGGTAAAATTGAAATGAATGCAGGTTGTAAAATGTGTAAGCTCTGTGTTAGAAAAGGGCCAAAAGGTGTAGTTGAGTTTGTAGAAGAAAAAGTTGAAGCTATAGATAAAAGTCTATGGAAAGGTGTAGCTGTCTACGTGGATCATGTAGAAGGAGATATTCATCCTGTTACTTTTGAACTTATAGGAAAAGCTAAGGAATTAGCAGAGAAGATAAAGCATCCTGTGTATGCACTATTTGTAGGTTATAATATTTTAGATAAGGCAGAGGAGCTTTTACACTATGGTGTAGATGAAGTGTTTGTTTACGATTATGAAGAGCTTAAAGACTTTAGAATAGAACCATATACAGCAGCAGCGGAAGATTTTGTAAATAAAATAAAACCATCTACTATATTAGTAGGAGCAACTACTATTGGAAGATCTCTGGCACCAAGAATAGCAGCAAGATTTAAAACTGGTCTTACAGCAGACTGTACAATACTTGAGATGAAAGAAAATACTGATTTAGTTCAGATAAGACCTGCTTTTGGTGGAAATATAATGGCTCAGATAATTAATCCAAATCATAGACCTCAAATGGCTACCGTAAGATATAAGGTTATGAATGCCCCGGAGAGAAGTGAAAGTATAAGTGGAAAAATAAGTGCCTGTAAGATAGATGAAGGAAAGTTTAATTCAGGTATTAAGGTAATAGAAGTAAAACAAAAGGAAGTTGAAGATAACATATCTGATGCTGATGCTATAATTGCCATTGGAAGGGGAATTAAATCAGAAAAAGACATTGAGAAGATAAATGAGTTGGCAGAACTTATTGGAGCCAGAGTTGCTTTTACAAGACCACTTATAGAAGCTGGATGGGGAGATGCCAAGAGGCAAATAGGTTTAAGTGGAAGAACTGTAAAACCAAAATTAATTATTACCTTTGGAATATCTGGTGCAGTGCAGTTTACTGCAGGTATGGATGGTTCAGAATATGTCTTTGCAGTAAATGAAGATCCTAATGCACCTATATTCAATGTCGCCAATTATGGTATAGTAGGGGATCTATATGAAATACTTCCTGAACTTATAAAGGATGTAAAGATGTATAAGGAGGCCAACTAATATGAGCTATAAAGCTATTGATTCAGAAGATATAAAATACTTAAAAACTATTGTAGGTGACAATAGATTTTTTACAAAGGATGAAATAAGTGAGGATTTCAGCCATGATGAATTAGGCGGAGTCAGCAATATGCCGGATATACTTGTAAATGTTCTGAATACAGAAGAAGTTTCAAAGATAATGAAATATGCCTATGAAAAAGATATTCCAGTGGTAGCCAGAGGTTCTGGCACAGGGCTTGTAGGAGCATCAGTACCTTTGAAAGGTGGAATAATGATAAATCTATCCGGGATGAATAAGATACTTGAATTGGATGAAGAAAACCTTACTCTTACAGTAGAGCCAGGCGTACTTTTAATGGAAATAGGTAAATTTGTAGAAGAACATGATCTCTTCTATCCACCAGATCCTGGTGAAAAATCAGCTACTATTGGTGGAAACATAAGTACAAATGCAGGGGGTATGAGAGCAGTTAAATATGGAGTAACAAGGGATTATGTAAGAGGTCTTGAAGTTGTACTTCCTAATGGTAAGGTATTGGAATTCGGCGGTAAAGTGGTTAAAAACAGCTCCGGTTATAGTTTAAAGGATCTTATGGTAGGATCAGAGGGAACTCTGGGTATAATAACAAAGGCTGTATTAAGACTTTTGCCATTACCTAAAAAGGCTATAAGTCTTTTGGTTCCCTTTCCTGATTTAAATAAAGCTATAGGAACTGTCCCTAAAATAATAAAATCAAAGGCAATACCTACAGCTATAGAATTTATGCAAAGAGAAGTAATACTTGCAGCAGAAAAGTTCCTTGGCAAGAAATTCCCCGACAATTCTTCTGATGCCTATCTGCTTTTAACTTTCGATGGAAATAGCAAGGAAGAAATAGAGGAAGCTTATGATAAAGTGGCAAAGATATGTCTTGAAGAAGGAGCTTTGGATGTATTTATAGTGGATACTGATGAGAGAAAAGAAGCAGTATGGTCAGCTAGGGGAGCTTTCCTTGAAGCCGTTAAAGCCTCCACTACAGAAATGGATGAATGCGACGTAGTAGTGCCAAGAAATAAAGTAGCAGAATTTATAAATTATACAGATGAATTACAGAAGAAATTTAATGTAAGAATAAGAAGTTTTGGTCATGCTGGAGATGGTAATTTACACGTCTACGTACTGAGAGATGAACTGACCAGTGACCTTTGGAAAAATAAACTTCTTGAAGTATTCAAGGATATGTATGACAAAGCTGTTGAACTTAAAGGACTTGTGTCTGGAGAGCATGGTATTGGATATGCGAAAAAATTGTATATGTTTAAACAATATGGTGAGGAATATATGTCTGTTATGAGGGGAATAAAGAGTGCTTTTGATCCTGAAAACATATTAAATCCTGGAAAAGTATGTGAGTAAATGTAAAAAAGGCCTAAATACCTTTTTAGTTGAGAGTTGATAGTGTATAGTGGATAGTTGAAAGTTGCAAAAATTTAAATATAAAAATCTGTAAAATAAAAAATAGTTTAGTGACAATTGATGTTATCACTAAACTATTTTCATTGATATTTTTAAGCTAAAGCAGCCTTTAACTTCTCTATACCTACTTTAATTCTCTTTATGGATTCTTCTTTTCCAATTATATCTGCTATTTCAAAGGCACCGCCAGGGGTGAATTTTTTACCGGAAAGAGCAGTTCTAAGAGGCCAAAGTACTATTCCATTTTTTACTTCCATATCTTTAGCAAGCTGCATCATGGAATCATGTATAGTATCTACATCCCATTCTCCCAAAGCTTCCAGGATAGGAAGGGACTCATTGAGACTTGCTAGAGAGTTTTCTGTATTTGTTTTCATTTTTTTATGAGCATAAATTGCTATGTCATAGTCAGGAAGATCATTAAAGAAATCTATCATTTCAGGTATTTCATTCATAACTTCTACTCTTGTCTGAAGGAGTTCACTTATTTTAACAAGGTCCAGATTGTCTTTAGTTATAACACCTTCATAATAAGGAAGAGCAAGTTTATGGAATTCTTCGTTTGACATCTTTCTTATGTACTCACCATTCATCCATTTAAGTTTTACAGGGTCAAATATTGCTGGTGACTTGTTAATAGTTTTATAATCAAAAATCTTTACTAATTCTTCAAGATTAAATATTTCATTTTCTCCTTCAGGATTCCATCCAAGAAGTGCTATATAGTTTACTATGGCATCTTTTAGATATCCTTTATTAAGTAAGTCTTCAAAGGAGGCATCACCATTTCTCTTACTAAGTTTACTGTGTACATCCTTCATTATAGGAGGACAATGTACGTATACAGGAACTTCCCAGCCAAAAGCTTCGTATAGTCTGTTATATTTAGGGGCAGATGAGAGGTATTCATTTCCTCTTACTACGTGAGTTATGCCCATTAAATAATCATCTACAACATTTGCAAAATTGTATGTAGGATATCCATCTGATTTAATTAAAATCATGTCATCAAGTTCAGAATTATCTACAGAGATTTTTCCATATATAACATCATCAAAGGTAGTAGTTCCAGTAGTAGGATTATTCTGTCTTATAACATAGGGAATACCCTCAGCTAATTTTTTATCTATCTCTTCTTTTGACAGATGCATACAGTGTTTATCATATTTAAAAGGTCTCTTTAAAGCCTCTGAATTGGCTTTTAATATATCTAATCTTTCTTTAGAACAGAAACAGTAGTAAGCTTCACCTTTTTCAACTAATTTTTTAGCATATTCTAAATATATATCTTTTCTTTCACTTTGTACATAAGGACCTACAGGACCTCCTATGTCAGGACCTTCATCATGTACAAGACCGGTAAATGCCAAGGTTTTATATATAATATCTACAGCACCTTCCACGAAACGTTCTTGATCTGTATCCTCTATTCTAAGTATAAATTTGCCACCTTCATGTTTGGCAATTAAATAAGTGTATAATGCAGTTCTAAGATTACCAATATGCATATACCCGGTTGGGCTTGGTGCAAATCTGGTTCTAACTTCTTTTGCAGCCATTTTTCTCACTCCTATGAAATTTAAATTTAGGCATATGAAAATAAATAATAAGCACAGATGCGATGGATATTTTGAATCATACAAGGAAACAGGTTCTGCAGATAGTGAGCTATCTAAAGGTTCTGTTGACGCAGCAGGATTAAAAATAAACTAGCATACTGACTAGTTATTTATTTGAATGTGCCTTATTCCCCAAATAAAATTTAAAGCCTCTCATCCTTAGAGAACGAAAGGCATTATTAGCTATACTTATAATAATATAATAGAAAAATAGTGTCAATACATTTAAAAATTTAAGTATGAATTTCCGTCCAGTGGTACCAATATTCTCTGTGGTGGATTTCCTCCTAAAATACCTACTGAATATATACTATAAAATCTATTTCCTCTAAGTCTTATGTTTGGTGCATCCAATAGAACTCTATTTGTGCTGGCATCTCTCAATTGAAAATGATAAATTCCAGGGTTTAGAGAGGCGTAGTCTGTTACTCCTTTAAAAGGAACATTTCTAAATAAAACTGTTCCATTTGCAAGAGTAAGATTCATATTAGGTGAATTAGGAGACAGATTAGCGAATCTGAGAAATAACTTACCTGGTATCATAGGGCCCTTTGGTTCTGCAGCAGTTACTAAGCTTATATCTGGATTTATTCCAACTATAGAAGTAGTAGAAATAGTAGTTGGAGGAATAGTTACATTTTCACTGAATATTAAGTTTTCAGTACTGCCGGCAGGATATATCTTTACGGTGTAATTTCCTGGGGTAACAGATAAGTATTCCGTAAATTCCTGATAGGATAAATTTTCTACCAGTTTAGTATCATTTAAATAGATATCAACAGCGGGAGTATTAGGACTAGCGTTTAATGCTCTTACATAGGAAATAGGTGCATTTGTTTGCCTAAAATAGTTTTCGTATGAATTAGAGAACATATAAAATCACCTTTCACATATTTTTACACTTAATATTATATGCAGGCATTTGTAGTATGATAATGAAAAATTTCTAATATTATTTTAATTTATTTCTAAATACATAGTTAAATATTGTTAATTATAAATATATTTTAAAGTTTGTATTTAAAAATATAAATTTATGTTTTAAATATCTATAAGGAGAAAAGAATTATTTCTAATACAATAAAGTATATAGAAATAATTCTTCCCTATAAGTGTAATGGAACCTAAAATTATCTTCGTTACAACCTATATACATCCCTACACACCCTATAATAATCTTTCGACTATTAAAGAGCATTTTGAAACCCATATAAATCTTGGCTCGATTATATAAAATACCTTCAAAACTATATAAGATCTTTTGACCTTATATAACCTTACACTTTTTTTACCATTTAAAGGTCATAAAAAGTAATTCGGCAACCTATATAATCTCAGCTCGACCGTTATACATAATTACAAACCACATATACACCTTACGGCACATAAATAGCTTTACACCACCTATAACGATTTTCCGCCGGCACATAAACAGCATTTACAAACCACTTATATACCTTGGGCATCTTCAAAAAATAATTTAGTCAGTATGCTAGACTATTTTGAATCCTACTATATCAACAGAACCCTCTGATAGTTTACTATCATCGGAACCTGTTTCCTTGTTGGATTGAAAATATTCGTCGCATCTGTACTTATTATTTGTTTCAGATGCCTTAAGTCGAATACATTACAACCTCTACAATGGAAATCATAATATACTCTTTGCACGATAACTTTAAATCCTCTTTACGATATTTATAATACCCACATTAAAATATTTTATACAATTTAAAATAAAAAAATTTAAAAAAATTCTTGATACTTAATACTTGTTACGGATAAACTATAATAAGAGAAAATTGCTATAATTTATGAATTAATTTATTGCAAAAGTTTAAATGTACTAAGAGGAGTGTTAAAATGGAAATAAGCGATAAGAGCGTTATATTACTGGCGGAAGATGAATTTGAGGATATTGAACTTTTATATCCGTTATTGAGATTGAGAGAAGAGGGAATAAGGGTTATAGTTGTAGGTACTGGACTTAAAGATAGTTATGTGGGAAAACATGGCTATACCATTGATATAGATGAAAATGCCAATACCATAAATCCTTTAGATTATGACGGAATTATAGTTCCTGGTGGATGGGCACCAGATAGATTGAGAACAAATATATACGTAAAAAATCTTATAAAGGATATGGCAGAAAATAATAGAGCTATAGGCTGCATATGTCATGGTGCATCAGTGCTGGTATCTGCAAATGTTATACAAGGATATAAATTAACCTGCACAGACTCCATAATAGATGATGTAATAAATGCAGGAGGTGATTATACCTCAGAAGGTAATTGTGTAGACAGAAATATTATCAGTGCAAAAATACCAGGAAATCTTCCGGAATTTATGAAAAATATTTTAGATTACTTAAATAGTGAAATTAATACTGCTAGGGAAAGGTAAAATTAGGCTTTTATTTATATGGGAAATTTATGTTATACCGTAGGTTATTCTAATAGAAAATTAGAGGATTTTATTAAACTTCTGTCAGATTATAAAATTAATTGCATAGTGGATGTAAGATCCATTCCCCATAGCAATTATGAAGGAGCAGCAGTTTACAATAGAGATAATATTAAAAAAATATTAAATAAGCAGGGAATATATTATATATACATGGGAAAAGAATTGGGAGCAAGAAATGAAGAGTGTATTGATGAAAAAGGTGAAATATCCTATGAATCCATAAGAAAAAATCACAGTTATAAGAGAGGAATAGAAAGGCTTATGGATGGCATTGAAAAAGGCTATAATATAGCAATGATGTGCGTGGAAAAAGATCCTGTAAATTGTCATAGAGCTATTTTAATAGCCCATGACCTTAAAAAAAGGAACATTTATGTTAAACACATTCTGGAGGAGAATTTAGTAAAATCCCAAGGGGACATTGAAGAAGAAATTATGGATATATATAGAGTACAACTTATTAAGAAAGTAGCTCAATTTTCCATTAACAGCATAATGAATAATGTAGATCTTGATATGGATGAAAATGATTTTAAAGTGGAAATGCTGGAAGAGGCCTATAGAATGAGAGGTAGAGATATTAATCACAAATAGAAATACTCATAGAAAGGTAGGATTAATTTGAATTTTTCCTTCAAATTTATTCATGCTGCAGATATTCATCTGGGGAGCATGCTTAATGTATATGATGAAAAAATAGAAGATACAGATCCTTTTAAAAATGCTGTATATGATGCTTTTGAAAGAATAGTAGATTATGCCTTGAAATTTAAAGTGAAATTTTTACTTATAAGTGGTGATTTGTATGATAGGGATAGCAAATCAATTAGAGCTAACAGTTTCTTTAATTTCCAGTGCAAAAGACTTTTAGAAGAAGATATAAATGTGTATATTATAGCTGGTAATCATGATCCCTTTGTAGGTAAAAGGGAAGTATTTAAGCTCCCAGATAATGTATTCATTTGTGACAGTGAAAAATGCAGTGAATTCTATATTAAAGATAGGGATTCTAAGGTGATTGCTCGTGTTTACGGTAATTCCTATAGAAGTAAATCTGACAGCAGAAAATTATATAATTCTTATAATCCTCCTGAAGATTTCATATTTAATATAGCTATGCTTCACACTGAATTAAATTCCAATAATGCCAATTATGCTCCCTGTACTTTGGAAAATCTTAAATCTAAAAGTGGAATTGACTACTGGGCTCTCGGGCATATACATAAATGCAAGATAATAAATAAATCAAATCCAATAATAGCCTATTCAGGAGTTCCTCAGGGAAGAGATATAGGAGAGGAAGGCATGGGAGGCTGTCTGTTAGTTGAGGTAGATGAGAAGAGTAATGCTTCCATAAATTTTTTACCTGTTTCTTCAATAGTATGGAAAAAAGTAGAAATAGATATAAATGAAGATATAGAAAAGGAGCCTGAAAATCTATCAGAACTTATAAGCTTCATTGAAGAGAGAGCACAAAGGTCAATAGATAAAATTGATTATATACCCTGCCAGATTCAGAAAGATATTAATTTAAATAATATTATAAAAGGCTATGCAGTTAGGTGGATTATAAAGGGAAGAGGTTCTATAAAGAGTGTATTTGAAGAAGTAGAAGATAATGTTGAGGATATAATAAAGGAAAGTTTAAATTCCAGATTCATGAACTATTATCCCTTTATATATACTGACTCCATTGATGTAAGGCTGGAGAGAGTACTTGATATTGAAAAGCTGAGAAGCAGCAATAATGTAATAAGGGAAATTTATGAATTAAGTGATGCTGCATTGAAGGAAGATAATTTAAAGAAAGATATAATGAATGTCTTTGGACAGGTTTGGGAAAAGAATTATGACGATGAAAACATAAATTACCTGAAAATACAGCTTAATAGGGATAACTTTGAAGAAATAATTAGAAAAGCCAGAGAATTGGTGATTTATAAGCTTATGGAGGATAGTTAATGCACATTAAAAAATTGTATATAAAAGATTTTGGAATATACAGCAATGCCAGTATTGATAATATTTCTCCAGGGATTGTAGTGCTGGGTGGAAAAAACAGAGCAGGTAAATCTACACTTATGAAATTCTTAAGATATTTTCCCTATGGTTTTTCTAAATCTTTGGATATTCCAGATTGTAGAATAGAATATGAGGGAGAAGTTCAAATGCTTGAAGGTAATGAGGAATACAATATAAGAGTAAAGGGCTTTTCTGATCCACTGATTACAGCATATAGTTCAAAGAAATCCTATAAGAAAAATTTATATGGTAAAATTGATAGTCTTACTTATAGAGAAATATTTACGATAAGTCTTGATGAGCTTCAAAAGGTGGATAAAAAGAATGAAAAAATTCAGTCATTGCTTTTGGGAGCTGGACTTAAGGAAATAATCAAGATACCTAAATTGATAGCTGAGATGAAAAAAGAGGGGGGAAAGATAGGAGGTAAAAATGGCAATCCTAAGATAAAGCTCTTTAAGCAAGATTATATTTCTATAAGCGAGGGTCTTAATATTAAGGAAAAAGCTTTACACCAACTGGATGAATTTAAAGAGTTTAAAGATAGATTAAAAGCTGTGGAGCAAAAAATCCATACAGTTGAAAATATAAAAGATAGTATAGAGGACAAGATATTTATACTGGATATATTAAAAAATAATTATGAAATCTATAGAGAGATGAATAATATTGATGTAAATTTGGGATCAGAAGAACACAGGTATGTATATGAAAACTTTATACATAAACATTTATCTTTAGAGGTACTTAATAATATAAAGGATGAATACGTCAAAATACAATCTGAATACAATAGGTTGAAAATTAACTTTTCTCAGAATTTACAAGATAGCGGTAAAATAGAAGAAGACTTTGATTTATATGGAGATAAATTGAAGGAAATGGAACTATCTATTTCAGGTTTAAAGGAAAAAATAAAAAATTATAATTTCAGTTTTAATGAATATAGAAATTCAAAAAGAGAAATAAATAGAGATATTATTGATATAAATAAGCATTGGATAGATAATTTTGCATATATATTAAAAGTAGATACAGAGGAAATACACTTTGGACATCTATGTGAGAATATAGATGAATTAAAAAGATGTAAGGATAAAATTGAATTATTAAATTCAAGGATAGAGGAATTATCCAATAGAAAAAAATTAATTACTGAAGAAAATTCAAAACCAGCATTTGCTATAATAAATAATTATTTTGTTATATGTGCCTTAATTTCTTTATTTTTTATTTTTCTAGGTTTGTTTATCTACAGTTTCAATAAGATCTTAGGCATTATTGCCAGCTTAATAGGAGGATCTTTATGTCATAGTATTTTTAATAGCATATATTTTAATTCAAAGAAAAATAGAGAAAAGTCCATAGACGGAGATAGAAAAAATATTCATCAGGAACTTGAAAAAAATAAAGAGTTGTTGAAAAAAATTAATGTGAGAAAAAATGAATTGTCTCATATATTAGATGAATATAAAGACAAGCTGGGTATAGAAGATAAAAATATACCTTTGGATAGTATAAAGGATTATTTTAGAATCATACGAGATATTAAAAAAAGAGTAATAGATCTGGGATATACTTTGGAAAATATAAAAAAACTGAAAGAAGAAATTTTTCTTAAATTAAATAATATGCTGGATATTATTTTCATATTTGAAGGTGATCTTAAAGATTCTATAAAACTTTCAAGGGAAAGCGTAGGAAGCCATATAATTAGCAGCAGTGAATATATATTTGAATCCGTTAAAAAGTTAAATAATATTAGAAACAATTATATTGATTTTAAAAATATAAAAATTATGAAATCTGCTATGGAAGAGGATATATTGAAAAAATTTCAATTGGATATATCAGAAAAAAATTCTACTGATTTTTTAAGTGAAATTGATAAAAATATAGAGAATTTCAATATTTACTATGATTATAAAATTAATTTGGAAAGATATGAAAATCTAAAAAGACAATTAATTCATTCACTAAAATTGGAAAAGGTAAAGAAAATTTTATTAAAATCTCTAAAGAATACTGATGACAGTGACATCTTTGCAGCCTTTAAAAAATATATAGAAAATTACATAAGCAGAGAAGAAATAGATAGAGAGATAAGTGACTATAATCAAAAATTTAAAAATGAAATGCTGAAATTGGAAAATTTAAAGGATGAGAGATTAAATATAAAAGAATTCATGAAAAAATTATACATCAGTGAAGACATATATAAGGCCCAAAAGAAAATAGATAGTGGAAGAAGAGCATTAAAAGTAAAAGCAGAGGAATATGCTATATATAATGCAGCAGCATTTATTCTTGAAAAGGTTCAAAAAACTTTTATAGACAATGCAAAAGATACTATTTTGGGAAGTGCCAGTGATATATTATCCAATATAACCCAGGGAGAAATTGTTTCAGTATTACCGCCAGATGATCTTACAGAGTATGATTTTAAAACCTGTAATGAAGATGGAAAATTAAATGAAACTACAGATATTTTAAGCAGAGGAACAAAGGAACAATTATTTTTATCTGTGAGACTCAGCAGAATAAAGGAGATTAAAGAAAATCTTCCTGTGATAATTGATGATTCTCTAGTGAATTTTGATAACAATCACCTTAAAAATGTCATAGGAGTTTTAAAAAAATTATCTGAGGAAAATCAGATATTTATTTTAACTTGTCACTCAGAATTAGTTAAACTTATCTATGAAGAGGATAGAAATGCTCAATTCTTTAAAATAGATCAGGGAAGTTTTAGCGAAGTTGAAGGAAATGTCTTATCAGATTACCTGGGTTAAATTAATGGATATAAACTTATATTTAATTTAGCAATAAAGGACTGAAATTTATAAATTTGTTTTAGAAAATAATTAGATTAAATTATCAATGAAAGGTCAGGTAAATTAAATGAATTACATAAAAAGCGCAGGAAAAATATTATTGTATCTCTTAATTTATTATGGATTTCAACTGCTATTTTTTTTAATACTTGGGGTAGATGCACTTTTAAAAGGTCTGAGCAATACTGAAATGGAAAGCTATATATATAAAAATTCAGGACTTATGATGATTTTATCCATGATTATATCTTTGATAATATATTTTTTCATACTTAGAAATAAGGGAAATAATGTATTTAAAAGATATAATTTTAAAAATATAGGTATAAAGAATATTATGTTAATAATAGTAATCTGTATATCCTTCTCCATGATTTTATCTGGAATTGTAGAATATGTGATAAAGTTTTTTCCATCCTATAATGAAACTTCTAAAATGATAAGTATGTCCATGAATTCTATACTGGGAATACTGGCAGTGCTGCTCTTTGCACCTATTTTTGAAGAAATACTATTTAGAGGAATGGTATTAGGTGAGATAAAGAATAAGGTTAATATAACCGCTGCCATTATTATTCAGGGTGTTCTCTTTGGAATTTACCACATGAACTTATTTCAGAGTATTTATGCAGGGGTTTTAGGAATTTTATTAGGTTTTATATGTGTAAAAGCTGGAAGTATAGTAGGTTCCATAATAGCACATATAACCTTTAATATCTGTGGAAGTACGGTATTACCTTATTTAGTGGAACTTAGCGGAAAATTTGCATTCTTATATATTATAGCAGGAGTTCTTATTTTTATAATATCACTATATAAATTCAATAGATGTAATATTTTAAATAGAAATGGAATATATGATTAGTAATATAAAATAGGAGAAAAGCTTTCACCATATAGTGAACAAAAATCTCCATCACTTTCCCATATTTGATATTTGAACTTTTTAAACTCTCCACTATCAGCTTTCCACTGAAAAAAGTGCTGTCACATACATATGAAACAGCACTTTAATTATTTATTTTATGTTCAACTAAGCTTTATTTTTGATATTATATTTAAGGAAAATTACAGAGCTAAAGCATCTTTTTCACCAGTTCTTACTCTGATTACTTCATCTATATTTCTTACAAATATTTTGCCGTCTCCGGGATTTTTTGTCTGATTTACTTTGATAATAGTTTCAACTACTTCATCTACATCTTCATCATTTACTACTATAGTAAACATTCTGTTTGAGATTAGTCTATGCTGATTTGAGATTTCCTGTTGTGTATAATCATTTGTGCCGGGAGTCCATTTAGTTGGGGTAAAATCTACTTTCTTTTTACCTCTTCCAAGTACTTTTCTACAAGTAAAAGATGCAAAGCCAATTTCTTTTAGAGCTTCTGCGGTTAAACCTACCATATTCATTCTAACAATAGCAGTAATTTCTTTCATAATTAAAATCCCCCTTGTAACAAATTTTATAGACCTTTTAAGCCAGTACTTATAGTATATACTTCGTCTAGTGAGGATATAAATATTTTACCATCACCGAAATTTCCATTTTCACCGGTTTTTGCATTATTTATTATAATTCTAAGGACATCATCTTTGTCTTCATCATTTACACCAACCATAAGCATTTCTTTAGGAATTTCATCGTAATGAATAGATCCAGCAGTAATTCCCTGTTGTTTACCTCTTCCAACTACATCATATTTTGTTACAGCAGGAAATCCTGCTTCATTTAATTCTGATAATACTTCATTTACTTTCTCTGGTCTTATAACAGCTTTAATTATTAACATAACAATCTCCCCCTAAAAATAATAATTCAAATGTTTTTTGTTATTAAATCCTATAAGTAAACGTTATCATTTTGTCCTTAAAATGTCAATGCTTTTATAATATATTTTCGTAATTTGTATAAATTTTGTAAAATGTATTATAAAATATTTATTATAACACTATAAATTTTGTGAGATTATAAAGAGGTTACTGCTTTGATTACTAGCAGTAACCTCTTGTGAAGGTTTAATATTTTAAATTAATTATCTATAGTAAGATCTTCTTCGTCCTCTGTTTGAGAAAAATTTAATTATTTTATATATAATAAATATTATTACAGCAACGGCTGCAACTATAACAGCTGTTACACCACCATAGAGTAGTTTATTATCACCTATTAAGCTACTGGTAGAAACACCAGGGTACAGCTTATATTTTTTTGTCACTCCTCTTTCTGTTAATGTAAGTGTTCCAACAGAGGTATCTTCTTTTAGTTTCCATGGATCTAAGGAGGAAACATCAGCTGTTACTTTCTTTTCTCTGTCGTTTAAATTATTTTTGTAGTATTTAGCATTTTCCTTTAATACCAATGGTACTTTAATAGTTTTTTCTGGACCCAAAAATGCTAATGGCTTATAACTGAGAGTTTCTGTTTTATAAGTTGAATTATTTGAATATAGGTTAGTATAGTTTATAGTATAGCTGTAATTAATTAGATTTTCCATATCTTTAAATACTAAAGTATCTTCACTGTCATATCCAGAATTCATAACCACACCTATAATTTTTCTGCCATCCCTATCAAAAAGTGCCACTAGACATTTTCCTGCTTCTTTAGTGTAACCAGTTTTACCACCAATACAGGTTTTATCGTAAAGGGAAGTTTCCTTATCTAAAATAAGCTTATTTCTATTTTCTACAGGAATGTTAATTCCGTCTTCAGTAGTAATAGTAGCCTCCTTTTGTTTTACAGTATTTAATATAGATTTATTTGAAAAGGCAGCTTTGGCAATTACACTCATATCGTAAGAAGTGGTGTAATGTTGAGGGTCGTGAAGCCCATTAGGTGTTACAAAATGAGTATTTTTAAGACCAAGTTCTGATATTTTTTTATTCATTAGTGCTGAAAATTCTCTATTAGTATCGCCGACATTATAATCAAGTTTTCCAAGTATATTATCTGCAATCATATAAGCTATGTCATTTGCAGAATATACTAATAGTCCTTTCATAGCATTATCTACAGTCATCTGTTGTCCTACATTTAGAGGCTTTTTATCTAAATTTATAGATGCAGAAGGTTGAGATTTTGCACTGGAAGTATATGTAAGTAAATCAGATGGTTTTTTTGATTCCACCAGTAATAAAGCAGTTAAAAGTTTTGTAGTACTTGCAGGATATACTCTATCATCTAAATTTTTTTCATATATTACTTCTCCGGTTTCAGCATCTATTGCAACGGCAGTTTTAGCATAGAGCTTAGGAGGTTCACTGGTTCCAACGGCGAAGGCTGTAGAACTTATAGAAAGAGAGATTGACAAAGTTAATATTAAAGAAATAATTTTACGTTTCAAAATTCATCGCTCCATTTTAAATAAAAAATTTTAATATATGTTAAATTAAAATAACTTAAATTTGTATTTTAAGTACATACTTTATTTAAAATAAATTTTAAATAAAGCCAAAAGACATAATAAGTATATCATTTAATAAAATTCATAACAACAAAAAAACTATTCGTTCATTTATTTTTAAACACTTTTTCTTGAAATAATAAAATGTAAAAGAGCAGTCTTTTATAGGCTGCTCTAAAATAGATATTTTGTAAGAATAATTATTATTAGATTCTAGATGAAAATTTCTTTTATAATTAAAGTTATATAAATTTAATCATGGAATAAATTTAAACTGATTTTTTTCCTGCTAGATTTATAGAAAACATAGATATGGCCATAACTCCAATATATATAAATACATAATATATTGGTATTAAACCTGCTGTAAAAAAGAATTTAAAATATATAAATAAAGCTAAAGAAGCTAAACACCAAAATATATAAGTGTTTCCCATTATATTATTCTTTTTTCTCCAGGATACAGGATCTTTCATTTTACCAATTATTTTATCTCTGGATCTATTATCTGGAGAAGTTTTTACTATAAGGGTTTTATAATAAATACAGAATGCTAATGAAATTAAAGCTATACCTAGAAAAAAATATGAAAAGGAAATACTAGTAACAAACATGATAACACTCCTCTCAAATTCTTATTTGTAAATAGTATTCCCTAAAAAGTAAAAAAATAAAACACTATAACAATTTATTAGAAATATATAAAAATAAATCAGTTCTCACATAATTATTTTTATATAGTAAAATTGTTTAGTGTTAAAAAAATAGTTCATTTCTTCGTATGGACTTTTATGTTTAGAAATTTATTAAATAAGTTTATTAAATCAATATACTGATACTCAACATAGGGTTTTTCATCAGAGGTTAAATCACTTTTTATGTTCTTTTTTGAAATAGTAATATCAATTATTTCGTCATTATGTTTAAATTTTACGATATAATTTTCAATACATTCAGTATCTTTTATTATTGTAAAATTTGTAGGCATTGTACATATCTTTTCAATGGATATAAGATTGGCTTTTACTACGGGCCTTCTTGATATTAATTTTTTGAATAAATAATTAAAAAGTTGAATTAATGACAGTATGAATAAACCACTAAAAGTTAGCCTATAATACATTTTAATATATACAATTGTATCGAAATAAAGATTATATTTATTAAAAAAAGATGAATTCAAAAAAATATAAAGTATAATTGGCGATATAAAAAAACAAATTACAAAAATTATTACATAATCTAATAATTTCTTCTTCAAAACAAAATCCTCCTTAAAAAGTCAATATGAAACAAAAAATTACTATGTAAAAATTATAGTCTAAAATACTGTAATTTAAAAGAGTTAATATTAAAAAATAGGCTGTGTTTAGTATATAGTTTTGATAGATATACAAATATATTAATAGTTATATTTTTTATACCAATATAAAATTCATTAATATCTATAAAAATAATATATATTTTAAATTTTTGTTAATTGGTATAAATTTGGAAAAAACTATTTATTTTTTTATTATAATAATATATAATAGAAAAAAACAGATGTAAACATTATCATTAACATTTTTTAGGGGAGAGTGTTATTATGGGGAAATGTCCTTTTTTAAGTAGTAGCAATAAGTATGTTGAATGTTTTGAAAATTGTGCGTTTTATAATTTAGAAGATACAAATGGGGAATGTCCTTTTAAATTAATTACAGGAAAATCTAACAACAAAATTAGAAAACTACATTACAATGATTATATGGATGAGGAATATGTATTAGATTTTGAAGAAGAATATGAAAAGGTAGAATATTTATAAATTAATTTAGTTGTGACAGTATAATAAAATTCCAACAAATAAGATTTTATCTTATTGTAGGAGGGTGTGTTTTATGGAAAGAACCTTGGTGTTAATAAAACCAGATGGAGTTAAGCGAAAATTAATAGGAGAAATTGTAGGATTTTATGAGAGAAAAAATCTTAACATAATTGCTTTAAAAATGCTAAAAGCTAGCAAAAAATTAGCAGAGGATCACTATAGTCAGCATAGGGGGAAAGAATATTTTAATGAATTAATTGAATATATAACTGAGAGTAGGCTTTGTGCCATGATATTAGAAGGAACAGATGCAATAGCAATTGTAAGAAATATTCATGGTAATAAAGATCCTAAAATTGCAGCTATGGGCACTATAAGGGGAATTTATGCTGATGGAACTACAAGAAATTTAGTTCATGCATCTGATAATAGTGAAAATGCAAAGAGGGAAATAGGAATCTGGTTTCCTGAGTTTGAAAATTATTAAAAATAATATTAAAATAAAAAGTAAAGGGAATGAAGTACCTTTACTTTTTATTTTGGAGTTGATAACTATGAAAAAGCCCAGAATTATTAAAATATTTGGTTATATGTATGAACTCAATAAACGTAATTTAAAGGTGTATAGAGTTCCTAAGAGAATTCCAAAGGTTGATCCCATTGTGGAAAATTCAATTCACTGGGTAGGACATGCCACTACTGTTATAAATATGTATGGAAAAGTATTTTTAACAGATCCTGTGGAAGGAAATCTTGGCCACTTAAAAAGACTGGTAAATCCATCTATAGATTTAACTGATATCAGTCTGGATTATATACTTATAAGCCATGGTCATATGGATCACCTAAATTACAAAGTTTTAAGCAGGCTTAATAAAAAAACTCCAATTATTGTCCCAAAGGGCATAAAAAATATGCTTAGATTTAGAGGCTTTAAAAATATACATACTCTAAGTGCTGGACAGATATATAGAGATAAGGCTATAACAATTACAGCTGTAGAGGCAAATCATGTAGGAAGAAGATATCCTGGACTTGGCTTTGGTGATAGTAATTCTTATATAATCCAGCATAGAGATAAAAAGGTATTGTTTGCTGGGGATACGGCCTTTACAGATATATATAAAGGACTTACACTTAATGCAGCTATAATGCCTGTAGGATGTTATAAGCCTGATGAATTTACAAAGATGCATTGTACACCTAAGGAAAGTTACCAAATGTTTAAAATGATGGATTCTGGAATAATGGTACCAATTCACTACAAAACCTATATTTTAGCTCAGGATGAAGATGAGGAAACAGAAAAGACACTTAAAGCTATAGATGATAAAAAAATAAAGATTATTGATGTAGGAGGAACTGTGAAGATATAATTAATGTTAAAATTGCTAAAAAGTATAAATAATTGTTATTTTTCTAATAATACCAATATAGAATATATTTTAAAGGAGAATAACTATGTTTAAAAGAAGTTTAATTACAGTTTTATTTTTACTTTTTATGTTAAATACAGTAAGCACTGCTTACGCTGAAGTAAAAGACTCCAGAGGCTATACTAGTACTAAAAATGATGCTGTTGTAATGGAAAAATTAGTTCAGTTTAGAATTTCCATAGAAGATTTTTTAAAAGAACGTTTAGGTTTTGCAGAAGAAGATATACAGAAATCTAAAGATTCGGGAAAAAATGCCTTTGATTTAGCTAAAAGAAATGGAATTACTGAAAAACAGCTTAAAGATAGTATAATAGAAGTAAAGTGTAAAAAGGTAGATGAGGTATTAAACAAGGGAATTATTACAGAAAAGATGGCAGATGTTATGAAAAATATTATAAAGTCCAAAACAGAAAAATGGAATGGAAGTTTTAATACTATATCTTTTTAATAGATAGAAATTCACAAAAATATATTTAGATGGTATGGGGGGATAAATTTTGGAATTTAAAAAGGTTAATAATAAATGGATATTGAGATTGGACAAAGGAGAAGAAATTATTTCCACTCTAAAAAGTTTCTTCAAAGAAAAAAATATAAAATGTGCTTTCATAAGTGGAATTGGTGCTGCCAATAAGCTGAAACTGGGAGTCTTTGATGTAAAAAAGAAGGCTTATAATTTAAGAGATTTCTCAGGAGACTTTGAAATTACATCCTTGATAGGAAATATAACAAGTTTAGATAAAGATGATATTTATGTGCATCTCCATGCAACTATTGCAGATATAGAATGTAATGCATATGCGGGACATGTTAAAAGTGCCTATGTGAGTATAACTGCGGAAATACTTATAGATGAAATGGAAACAGAAGTGGGGAGAGACAAAGATCCAGATTTAAAAATCAATATATTTAAATTTTCACCTAACTAACTTGGCATAAGTCTCCTACGCACTCTGTATAGCCCTCACACAAAATCAAAAAAAAGATTTTGGTTCTCTGCTTGCACGCTGTGAAAGTGGGAGTTCGACGCCAAGTAAGCCATGCATTTGCAGTTCTAAAATTCAGACCAGCTAGTAAAAGTCAACAATTTTTTATAAAAAAATTTATTAATAAAAATAGGCATCACAAAAAATCCATTGGAAATCACGAACAATGGAAATTGACTCCTAATTATTTTAGCCGTTAGGCTGCTGGGGTAGATTCATTATTAAGATACATTTTTTTATGTGTTTTAGGGTCACGTAGTTCATATTCCTTTTGGTTCTTGAGAACAGAGAATATGTAATTGAGTAATTTATGCATTACTGCTACTAAGCCTACTTTTTTACTTTTACCATTCATATTCTTTTTATAGAAATTAAGTAGAACTTTATTTATAGGTTCACCATTTCTATTTTTTCGTATGGATGCTAACGCCACAGCGTATAAGGCTCTTCGGCCAATTCTAGTGCCTCGTTTAGATATGACATTTTTGTCACTATTAAACTTACCAGATTGCCTAACAGAAGGATCTAAGCCAAAATAGGCAACTAAATGCTTAGGTTTAATAAAACCTTTAATATTGCCAATTTCACTCATTATTGTGATGGCAGTTAGTTCTCCAACACCTGGTATTGAATATAGTAATTTTACATTTTTCTTAAATTCATCAGGAATTCTATCGCTACGCATTAATAGATGTATTTCTTTTAATAGATTTTCAATTTGAATTTCTAATGATTCTATTACTGCAATAGCATTAATAAGTTTTACAAATAAACTTGGTGATTTAAACCCAATGTAAACAGCTTCTTCAGCAGCAGCAATTAGATTTTTAAAAGTTTTTTCACTATATGATTGTCCTTTTCTTGAAGTGGTTGAAATGAGAGTAGTAAGCTCATCGCTATCTGCATTCAAAACAGCTTCAGGACTGGAATACTTTTTTAAAATAGCTATTGATGTTTTACCAGTAATGTCTGAAAAAACAGCACTATAGCTAGGGAAAATAACCCTTAAATCAGCAGAAAGCTTCTTTTTAAACATAGATTTACTATCAGTAAATTTATAATAATCTCTACAAAGAGATTTTAAAGTGTAAATTTCAACATCAAAATTAGAAGAATATTTAACATTTTGAAATTTACCTATATTAGCAATGGTTAATGCATCTTTTTTATCATTTTTCACTTTTCTTATATCCACATTTTTGTTACAATTAGTAATGAGTGGATTAAGGATATATGTTTCAAATGTATCTTTAATAAAGTGGAAAAGAGTGAGATGGTATACACCAGTAGATTCCATGAAAATTGCAGTTTTCATGTTAAACTCTTCTTCCGCTTTTTTTATTTGATCTACTAGGTAATCAAAACCATTTCTATTATGCTTAATCTTAAAAGGCTTTCTATGAACTTCACCGTCAGGTGCTAGTATAGCAACTACAGAGAAGTCTGCTGATACATCAATTCCAACTGTTGGTCTATAAAAAAATTTACTCATAAATATTACCATTCCTTTCGCTTCACTCAAGGCACAAAACGTAATGAAAAATGTTGGCTTCAAGCGAGTTTTATTTTATCATTGAGTCATAGGGATTTCGGTATACTACAAATCACGAGGAG